>Ga0081479_112926_pt1 | contig 216559 bp, 201 predicted proteins | sample MamHotmetagenome_FD_70984 | JGI IMG/M metagenome (GOLD analysis project Ga0081479, IMG submission 70984) | Hot spring cone microbial streamer communities from Mammoth Hot Spring (Liberty Cap Streamers), Yellowstone National Park, USA - T=72 v2... | ecosystem: Environmental > Aquatic > Thermal...
GTTTTAATTAATGTCTTGACTAACTGTTGGAAAGAGTCTAAAATTTTTTGTTGGAGTTGGGAGTTGAATTTGTTTGGTTGTTTCATGGTAGCTTCCCCTCCTTTTTAGTGATTTTAGGTCGAGACTTCTTGGCGAAGCTTCTATGCCTTTCCTGTCCTCTCAAGTCTTTACACAATTAATGAGACACTACCTTTCTCTTTTTTTATTTTTTTTATTTTTTTTCTAAATCACAAAAAAAATTTCTTTATTTTTTTACATTTTTATCAACTTATCAACAAGTTATTTGTCTCGTAGACATTATTGAAGTAAGCTAACGACGATTTGGGAATAACACGCAAGCTTCTTGACTACGAAAATTTGTGATATAACCCCTCGGACAAAGCCTTAAGGGTGAAAACCACAATCCTGTCTTTTCGAGCGATAACGAGGCATCCCTCACTTCATTCGGGACGGCGTCTCACGGGGTGACCCCTCACTTCGTTCGGGGTGGCAAAAAGGGGCTCGGGGTGACAAAAAGAAGGTCTTTCATACTCATGCGCCAAATTTTTTTAGTTTTCCAGCATGGGCAAGAAGGAGAGGCATGAGCTTTACTGCTGGAAATATCCCAAGCTCACCTTTCAAACATTCCCTTTCAGTAAACCTCTGAGACAACCCCCCAAGCACATATGGTGAATGAATAAGCACTGGCACAGGATGCCAAGAATGCCCCTTCATCGGACAAGGCGTGGAATGGTCTCCGGTGATGCAGACCACATCTGGCTTTATCTCTAAAACCCGAGTTAGCTCTCCATCAAATTCCTCTATCACCTTGACCTTGCCTTCAAAGTTTCCGTCCTCTCCGTATGAATCCGTCTTCTTTATATGCACAAAGAAAAAGTCGTAGCCTGAAAAATGTTCTTTCAAAGCTAAAAAGGCAGACTCAATGGTTCCACCAACATTATCTAAAAGCGTCATTCCAACGAGGCTTGCAAGCCCTCTATACATGGGATAATAGGCTATGCAGAGGGCTCTAACTCCAAACCTCTCAGAGAATGGGTCAAGCTTTGGCTTTACTGAAAAGCCTCTCAAAAGCACATAATCTGCCCGCTCCTCATCCCTCAAGACCTTTGCACAGAGCTCAATAAACTTCTGCGCAACCTTAGCCACCCTTTCTGCAGGCTCATTCTCACCCTTAGGGGGCAAAGGTGGAAGGTTTACCATCTGGGGGTCTGTGTCGTTGATTAGGGCTAACTCTTCAGAAACCTCATGCGGGAACCTAAACACCACAGAAAACCTATGCTCAAGCCCGGATTTCAGAATAACTTCAACCCCATCTATCTCTCTGATCTCCTTTTTTAGCTTCTCGATGAGCCTTTGGTTTTCCTCCGTTGGGATACGTCCTGCCCTCCTATCAACAACTATAGGGGCATCTCCTTCATAGCGCACAGTGGCAAAGTTTCCTCTTGCTGCTATGTCCCTTTCGGTAAGGGTTAACCCTACGCCAAGAGCTTCGAGCACTCCTCTTCCGATGACGATTTCCTTTGGGTCGTAGCCAAAAAGTCCAAGATGACCGGGACCACTTCCAGGAGTTAAGCCAAGGTCAACAGGAATGTGAAGCCCAGTCGCGCTCTCCTTGGCTAAGAAATCAAGGTTTGGTGTTTTTGCATACTCAAGAGGGGTCTTTCCATCCTTACCGGGAAGGTCTCCTACCCCATCAAGCACTATAAGAACAATCTTAGCCTCGTTCTTTTTTATCAAATCCTTGAGTATGTCCATCGTGAACCCCCAAGGTGCAGTAGTTTTTTAGAAAATCTTGCCACATCTTCTCTTTTGCTTTTTCTATGTCCTCTTCATAGTCTTTGGTGCTGAATTCAGCTCCGCAGGTAAGGCACCTTACCTTGGCGTTAGCTCAAGTTCCGAAAAGGTCTGCCTTTGCCCCGCAGGCTTTGCAAAAAAGCTCCATCTATGCTGTCCTCCTACTCTCAACCTGCTCGATGTATTCTTTAACTAAGTCATCAGGATTTGCCTTTTCTTCGTCGGTTGCTAAGACCCTTAGACCAAGGAGATTAAACCGCTCCGCAAGCTCTGGGGTTGGGTCAAAGAGGACGATGTGGGTTGCCACTTGCTCTTTTAGGAACTCGTTCAAATCCTGGTCTTCTGGCTTTCTAACTACATCTTTAACTAAAATTTTACCCTTTTCCACATCATAGAGAGCAAAGAGCACCGCTTGGTTTATGTCCTTCTCTATCTTTGTTGGCGTAGAAATGGGGATCGCAATCCGCATGAAGGCTTCCTCAAGGACCTCTCTTCTCATCTCTTCCGTTACCGAAACGACATTCCTTATCAAATCTTCAAAAGCTTTAGCGGTAACGGATTCTGGGTAGCTACCAACAATAGGTCTTCCTGCGTCGCCGGTATCAACCACCCTCGGGTCAACGGGGATCCTTCCCAAGAACCTCACTCCCATCTCCTCGGCAAGCTTTTGCCCTCCACCCCTCTTAAAGAGGTCGATAGCTTTTCCGCAGTGAGGACAGATGAACCCGCTCATGTTCTCCACGATGCCAAGAATCCTAAGCTTTACCTTTTTGCAAAACCGGATGGACTTCTTTACATCTATCAGCGAAACCTCTTGAGGAGTGGTGACTATCAGGGCATAAGCATCTGGGATGGTTTTAGCTATCGTCAGAGGCTCATCGCCCGTCCCAGGAGGGGCATCGATGACAAGATAGTCAAGCTCTCCCCAGTCTATGTCTCCAATGAACTGTTTTATGGCCGAGATCTTTATCGGTCCTCTCCATATTACTGCCGAATCCTCGGAAGGAAGAAGGGGTTCGATGGAGAGGAATTTTAGGTTTGGAGAATACTTGATGGCTCCAAGCTTTCCGTCAGGGCGCCTTGTTAGCTTGAGGTCCCTTGCCCCGAGCATCTTAGGGATGCTTGGTCCGTGGAGGTCTACATCAAGAAGCCCTACCATAAAGTCCTGCAACGACAAACCAACGGCTAAGTTTACCGCAACCGTGCTTTTTCCTACACCACCCTTGCCAGACATCACCATGATTTTGTGCTTAATCTTGGAAAGTTGTTCCTTAACCCGCTTGTCCTGCTGGTCAAGCAGAAAACCTTTCTCTTTCAAAAGCGCCATTGCTTCCTCCCTAAATGAGTTTTAAAAGAATTATAATACGAAAAAGTGGATTGTCACCGAAAGGCTGGTATACTTTAATATTAACTATGGATGGGAAAACATTTGCCCTTTGGCTAGCAACCATTTTAATCTGGGGTATTACCCCTATTATAGAGAAGGCTGGGTTAAGAAACGTTGACCCCTTAGCGGGTTTGTTTGTGAGAACGATCTCCGCCTTAGTCGGCATATTTCTCATCCTTTTAATTTTCTACCCGCAAAGCCTTAAAGAGTTAAGCCTGAGGGAGGTTTCCATACTTAGCTTAAGCGGAATAACGGGCGGCTTCTTGGGCATGTATTTTTATTTCCAATTGTTAAAGCACAACCAGGCTTCCCAGGTCGTCCCCCTTACTTCAACTTATCCGCTGATTACGACCCTCTTTGCCATATTTATCCTCCGCGAACCCATAACCTTTCAAAAAATCGTAGGCACCCTCCTCATAATGAGCGGAATATACCTCCTCTTTCGTCAGGAATAGAGGCTATGGTCAAAATAGAGGAGCTAAAAGATTGGGCAATCCTTATAGATGGGAGCTCTTTTATCTACCGAGCTTACTATGCCATTCAAGGCTATCTCTCAACCTCAAGGGGGTTCCCAACCAAAGCCATCTTTGGTGTCACGCAGATGCTTATCAAAATCTTAAAGGAATTTGAGACTCAGACCATCGTCTGGTTTGCCGATGAGAAGGGACCGACCTTCAGGCATCTTGCTTACGCAGAATACAAGGCGCAAAGACCAGGAATGCCAGATGACTTAAAGGTTCAAATCCCCTACATAAAAAAAATCGTCTCCTCCTTAGGCATACCCTTTGTCTCTAAGGAAGGCTTTGAGGCTGATGACCTGATCTCTGCCTTTGTTCACAAATTTCCTATCAAATCTATCATCGTAGCCCCGGACAAAGACCTTTACGCCTTAGTCTCTGAAAGGACCATTCTCTACGACCCTGTAAGAGAAGTGTTCATAGACAAAGAGGAATTCCTGAAAAAATTTGGCTTTCCGCCCGAGAGGTTCCCTGAGTTCCGGGCTTTGGTTGGAGACCCAAGCGATAACATAAAAGGGGTGCCGGGAGTCGGGGAAAAAACAGCAAAAGAGCTAATACTTCGCTTTAAAAGCCTTGAAGAGCTGTTTGAAAATTTACACAAGGTGACCCCTCTTAAGCTTCGTGAGGCTTTAGCAAAGAATAAAGAAAGGGTCTTTGAAAACTTAAGCTTAATGAGGCTAAGAACTGATGTCGAGCCTCCTTCTCACGACCTAAGCTTTTATCAAAGGCGTGAGCCAGACCTTTTAACCCTTAAAAGCCTTTTCAAAGAGCTTGAATTCAAAAAGTTTTTAAAGGAGTTCGACTTCCCCTCAGAAGAAATAGAGTATAGCCTCTTAAAGGTTGATGAGGGAAACCTTGATAAACATTTAGAAAAATCCGACTTGATAGGTTTTAGCCTAAAAAAAGAGGAAATAAAACTCTTTAATCTTGGCTTAAATAGAGAGGTCTTCTTAGCCCCATCGGACAAGGAATGCTTATCTCTCCCTCTAAATGAGCAAACCTTATCCCGTTTAACCCAAAAGCGCCTCTGTTTTTTTGACTTAAAAGAGAACCTCCATGAATTGAAGAAGACCTTTAAAGTTGAGCCTTTTTTTGAAGCGCTTTCAAATTTTGATGATGTAAAGCTTATGGCTTATCTTTTAGACCCTGGCAAAAAGAGCTACGAGCTTTCAGAATTAGCCTTTCACTATCTTGATGTCAACCTTAAAGAGATGGATGAACCCTGTAAAAAGGCTATCGTCGTTAGACGCCTGGGCAGCGCCTTAAAGGATGAGGTTTCAAAGGAAGGGCTAAAGGAGTGGTATCAAAGCGTAGAGGTTCCGTTAAGCTATGTCCTTTTTGAGATGGAGGATGCAGGCGTAAAGATTGACCTTTCCTATGTTAAAGAGCTAAGCCAAGAGTTTAGCGAGAGGCTGAAAGCTATCGAGGAAAAGCTCTACGAGTTGGCAAGCTTTCGGTTTAATCCTCGTTCTCCGCAGGAGGTTGCTAAGGTCCTTTTTGATAGACTAAAGCTTCCCAAGGTTAAAAATACCCCTAAAGGGGAGCAGCCCTCAACGGATGTTGAAGTCCTTGAAGAGCTAAGGGCGCAACACCCCATAGTTGAGTATCTATTACAATACCGAAACCTCTACAAGCTAAAGAGCACTTACCTTGATGTTTTTTTGAAGCAAACAAGCCTTAAGGACCACAGACTTAGGACTACCTACAATCAGACTGGCACGGCAACCGGAAGGCTTAGCTCGCAGAACCCAAACCTGCAGAACATCCCAGTTAAAGGAGAAGAAGGGCTAAAGATAAGACGAGCTTTTATCGCAGAGGAGGGGTATTATCTTTGTAGCCTTGATTATTCTCAGATTGAGCTTCGTATCTTAGCCCATTTTTCCCAGGATGAAAACCTTATCTCCTCTTTCCTTAGAGGGGAGGACATTCATACAAAGACCGCCTGCGAGGTCTTCGGGGTAAAACCTGAGGTTGTAAGCCCGGAGATGAGGCGCGTTGCTAAGGTCATCAACTTTGGTATTGCCTACGGAATGAGCCCCTTTGGGCTGGCAAAGGAGCTAAACATAGATAGACACTCGGCGGAGCTTTATATTAAAAGGTATTTCGAGAGATATCCTCAGGTAAAATCATACATAGAAGAGGTTATAAAGTTTGCCCAAGAAACAGGGTATGTCAAGACCATTTCCGGTAGAAAAAGATACATCCCTGAGATTTTTAGCCCAAACAAAAACTTAAGAGACCTTGGTTTTCGGATGGCTATAAACACTCCTATCCAAGGGTCAGCGGCAGACCTTATGAAGTCCGCAATGGTTGCTTTAGCTCAGGAGATGAAACAAAGAGGGTTTAAGAGCAAGATACTCCTTCAGGTTCACGATGAGCTAATCCTTGAGGTTCCGGAAGAAGAATTAGAGGTTGTTCGAAGCTTGGCTATTGAAGTCATGGAAGAGCCCTTCCCCAGGCTTTCTTTACCTATTCGGCTTTCGGTTCCGATTAAGGTAAACTTTGCCTACGGGAGGTCTTGGGCAGATTGCAAGGAATAATAAGGCTTGATAAATATTTAACCCATATTGGGGTTAGCTCTCGAAGAGAAGCGGTAAAGCTCATCAAAGACGGCAAGGTCAAAGTAAACAGCAAAAAAGTCTTTGACCCTGCTTTTAAGGTAAACCCAGAGGAAGATGTGGTAGAGGTTGAAGGTTTACCACAAGCCACTTTCCAAGAGAACTTCTACTACAAGCTCTACAAACCCAAGGGATGCATTACCTCAACCAAGGACAAAGAACCAACTATTATTGAGCTTCTCCCTAAGGATTTACCGGGTTTTAAGAGGCTTTTTCCTGCTGGAAGGCTTGACAAGGATGCAGAGGGGCTTTTAATTCTTACAACCGACGGCAAGCTTGCCCATAGGATCATGCATCCAAAATGGAAGCTTGAAAAACGCTATGAGGTGCTCCTCGATAAACCTATAACCTATGAGGACATAAAAAGGCTTGAAGAAGGGATTGAGCTTAAAGAAGGCAAAACCCTGCCAGCAAGGATAAAGGTCTTAGCCGAGGATAGAAAATTCTTAGAAGTAGCAGTGAGAGAAGGGCGGTATCATCTGATAAAAAGGATGTTTGGCAAGCTTTGCTACCAAGTTTTATCCTTAAAAAGAATAGCCATAGGTCCTGTTTGTTTAGGAGAGCTAAAGCCAGCTGAAACATTACCTTTGTCTCAAGAAGAGTTAGAAAGTCTTAAAACACTTTTGAGATTGAAGTAAGGTCATTTTTTAGTAATAGGAAACTCTATGATAAATCTTGAGCCTCGGGGATGTGCTCGTTCACATCGGACCCTGCCGTTATGTAAATAAACAACAGTTTGAATGACTATAAGACCTGTGCCAAATTTTTTTAAGCTTTCCCATTGACCGCTGTTAAAGGTAGAAATTACCTCATCCGGAAGCCCCTCCCCTGTATCAGTAAAAACAATCACTACTTCATCTGTATTAGCCAAAACATCGATCGTTATGATTTCTTCCTCCTTCATGGATTTGATAGAGTTTTCAAAGAGGTTTATCCATAACCTTTTCATTACTAACGGATCAAAAGGAAAAACCACATCCTTGTCGGTATTAAGCTTAATAGCGATGTTAGGATAAGCCAACTTGTAAAGATTGATTACTTCTTTTATATTTTCTATTAAACTTCCTTCCACTTTATCCAAGATAGGCTTCTTAGTTAACACATACAAATCATAGGATAATTTTTGAAGCTCATCAATAGACTTTAGCACTACATCTACCGTTTGGTTTAAAAGGTTCTTATCCTCTTCTGATAAACTATCTGATAATTTCTTTCTTAACCTTTCAATTGATAACTTTATTGGAGTTAGGGGATTTTTTATTTCGTGAGCTATCCTAACTGCAACCTCTTTCCATATAGACAATCTTTTTAAAACTTCCTTTTCGGTAAGGTTTTCTATAATGATGAGATAATGCAATTGACTTGTAAACTCAAATGGAAAAACAGAAATTCCTAAATTAAAAACTCCTTTTTCAGTTGTAAATTCATAAATTTTATAAAAACCGTTAGTAATGTCAATTGATGATAAAACATCAAAAAGTTTTATTTGATGGCATAGTTCATTACAATCCTTTAAACCTATATCATTTAAAAAGTCAAGCATAAATCGATTTTGAAAGATTGGTTGAAAATCCTTGGTTAACAAAAGTATACCAATTGGAAGTTGATCTAAAATAGCTTTTAAAGATTCTATATATTTTTTTCTTTCTTCTTCAAAATCTTTTAATCTTTTCACCATCTCGTTAAATCTCCTAATCAACAATCCAATTTCATCGTCTTGGTAAAAAAAATCTGGTAAATTAATATTATAATCTTGATGGGATATCTTCTCTGTTGCTTCGCTTAACAATCTTAATGGTTCAGATAAATGCTTACCAAGCTTGTTTCCAACCCAAACTCCGATAAACAAAACGAGTAAAAAAAGAAGAATTAAGAACAAGAAAATAGATAGACGAAGTATCTTATCCCAAGATAGATCCTCAGTTTTGAAAACTTCAGAGGAGTCTAAAACTTTACCAACAGCAAGAATATAGGGATGACCATCCTTGGTTTTAACATAGGTAAAAACCCGAACATAATACTTTCCACCTAAATTGATTATTTGTCTTTTCGGAGTTTTATCCTTTAAGAGTTCTTCAAGAATAGAAGGTGGTATACCATACTTCTTCAACTCGTCATTTGAGTAGGTCTTTTTGTATAAATCCCCGTCAAGGGTATAAACCTCAATAGCGTCAAGATTAAGAAGGTATCTATACCTTTCTCGTAGCTCTTTACTTCTAATTGTATCTGTTTTAGTGATATATTCATTTTCTATAAGATTGGCTTTGGCGATTAATTGGGATTCCAGGGACCTGAAGATATCTTCTTTTCCAAAAGCAGTTATGTATAGTTGAACGGCTGAATATTCTTTAAACCAAAGGTCTAATGTTTTTTTTAAAAAGAAGAACCCAACAATTATTAATAAAGTTGATGCAAAAATCATTGAAAAAAGATATATAAACAACAATTTTACCCTTAAACTTTTTGAAAATCTTTGAATTTTTATTTCAAAAAAGGAATAAAAGATATACCTAAAAATTTGGTAAATAAGAAAAAGGATAAGAATTAAATTAATTTGAAAGAGCAAAAAAAGATAGAAATATCTATGAGAAAGATTTAATAGATTAAGCTTAAACAAAAAATACTCGGCTACCAAGAAAAGAATGAAAAGCAATAAAAAGATGGAACGCTTAGACTTAGTCTTTAGAAAATTTATAAATTGCTTCAGCATTTTTAATATAAGTATTTAGCTTTGAGGTATATCGTAATTTAGGATTTAGATGGGTTTTATAAGTAAGGATTGCTCTGAACAAAACAAAGTGTCTATCATGAAGCAATTCTGAAAAGGGGAAATAATAAGATTTCGACCTTACTAAAAAAAGGGCAGCATCTTCGGCTGAGTTAAATGTTAGTGTCGTCTTTTCGGTATCCACTCTGTAAGCGTTATCTTCAGGATTAAAATAAGCCTTTTTAAAATAGACGAGCTTTTTAACGGAAAGGTCTGGCAATAAAAACCGCTTTTCAAAAAGACTAACTTCGAGAATGAGCAAGACATCTTCTTTCTGTTCTTTGAGGCTTAAAATTACTTCCTGTAGAGGAAAGTTTTTGTATCCTACTGAAAAAATAAAACCCTGCTCTTCCTTTTGCACATAGGGTATGGAGAGCTTAAAAGCATTTAGATTAGATGCTAAAAAAAGAAGAAAAAATATACTCAAAAGGGAAATTTTTCGCATCTTTTTTTAGAATTTTACCACAGTCTTTCCTGTTGACAAAGGCAAAGAAAAGACTAAATTTTTTATTAAAACCGGGGCGTAGCTCAGCCTGGGAGAGCGTCGGCTTCGGGAGCCGAGTGTCGGAGGTTCAAATCCTCTCGCCCCGATTTGCTTGAAAATCTTTCGTTTAGTTTTAAAATATTCAAATAGAGGAGTGCGCCCGTAGCTCAATTGGACAGAGCATTGGACTACGAATCCAAAGGTTGCAGGTTCGAGTCCTGCCGGGCGCGCATATCTTGACCATTCTCTCTTTCAAATAAATGTTCTCTAAGCCCTTCCCCATTAGCGCCATCCTTGAAAACATAAGAAGTGCCTACAATGTAGGCTCAATGTTCCGAACTTCAGCCTGCTTCAACCTTGAAAAGGTTTATCTTGTCGGGATCACTGCAACGCCCCCTCATCCAGGGGTTGAAAAAACTGCCCTTGGCGCAACCTCAATGATCCCCTGGGAAAAATGGGAAGCTACCCTACCCTTAGTTCAAAAATTAAAATCTGAAGGCTATCTTATCTTAGCCCTTGAGCTTACCGATAAAAGTATCCCTGTTCAAGATTTGAAAGAGGCAGAAAATCCCATTGCCCTCATCGTAGGAAACGAAGTAGAGGGCGTCTCCCAGGAAGCTTTAACCCTTGCAGATAAGGTTATTAAAATTCCCCTTTACGGGAAGAAGGAATCTTTAAACGTTGCTGTTGCTTTTGGGATAGCAGTATTTTATCTCACTGAACTTTTTAGAAAATCAGAAGGCTTTTGAGGCTAAAAGGCAGAAAAAGCCCCCTTCCCTATGAAAACCTTCTCTTACCTCCTGACACCTAACCTCCCTTTCATCCTGAGGCTCATCAAAGATGGTTGTAAAAATGCGACCAAGCTTAAAGCCTGCCTCTTTTAGCATAGAGTTTAACTCTTCAAAGGAATAAAACTTGGCTTTTGAATAAAGAGGATGCCCCTTCTTTGCCTTATCACGGTAAAACCTTGCCCAGGGACTTTCATAAAGAATCAGTCCAAGGATTAGCCTTCCTTTTGGTTTCAGCACACGATACGCCTCCTTAAGAGCAAGGATTGGGCTTTCAAAGAAGCAGATGGAAACCACCATGTGTACTTCCTCAAATAATCCATCTTTAAAAGGAAGCTCTTCAGCCCTTGCAAGTATAGCTTTTATCCCACGGTTTTTAGCAATTTTTAAAAGCTCTTTAGAGGTGTCTACTCCGAAGGTTATTCCAAGGGATGAGGCAAACCTTCCGCTTCCAACTCCAACCTCAAGGGATAAGGGGCTTCCCCCGGAAAGTCTCCTTAGACATTCTAATTCGAGCCTAAAAGCAGAGCTACCAAAAGGCTTTTCATACCACTCGTCATACTTTTGAGCATACTCGTCAAAGACCTTCATTAGGTTAGAAGCCTTGCCACCTCTTCTTTTGTTGGCTGTTTATAACCTTTCTTTAGCTTATGTCCGTAGTAAAGAAGGGGGATAAGCAGTAGAGAAAGGGTTGTTGAACCGATGGTTCCGAATATTAGGGAGATGGCAAGTCCGTTAAAGATTGGGTCAAACAGGATGACAAAGGCGCCCACAATAACACCAACCGCGGTAAGCATGATGGGTCTTGTCCGGACTGCAGCTGCCTTAACTACAGCAAGAGGAAGAGGAACACCGTTTTTTACCAAATTTTCAGCAAAATCAACGACGATGATAGAATTTCTAACTATGATACCAGCAAGGGCAATAAAGCCTATCATAGAGGTTGCGGTAAAGAATGAATTTAGGATTAAATGCCCGGGGATGATGCCGATTAAGGTCAAAGGAATAGGAGCCATGATCACACCCGGTATGCCAAAATCTTTAAACCAAGCAAGGATAAGAACATACATCACAAATATGGCGGCAACAAAAGCCAGCCCAAGGTCTCTAAAAACCTCCAAGGTGATGTGCATTTCTCCATCCCATTTTACCGCAACCTCATTGATGGGTATGGGATGGGTAAGCCAGTATTCAGAAACTTTACCATAAGGATTTGGAAGATTCTTAATCTTATCTCGGACCGCGAAGATCCCGTAGACAGGGGCTTCGTATTTTCCTGTAACATCTGCGATGACATAGTTTATCCGTCTCATGTTCTTGCGATAGATGCTCTTTGGAATGGTCTCTACTTTAAGTTCTGCTATTTCTGATAGCGGAACTAAATTGCCTTGCCTTGTTGGTATTTTTAGATTTTTGAGAAAATCTAAGGTTCGATATGGTTCGTCAAGCTTGATGATAATAGGCACATGCTCGGCATCCGTTGTTTGTAAAATGCCTACCTGCAAACCCTTACAAAGGGCTCTAATGGTTTCTACCAATTCTTCCTTTGTTAAGCCAACCAATTTAAGCTTATCCTCTTTGGGGATGATCTTCACCATAGGAGCATCGCTCTCGAGGTAGATACCGATATCAGAAAGCTCGGGTGTTCTTTTGAAAAGCTCAAGCACAGCCAGGGCAAAGTTCTGCTGAACCTTTAGCTCTGGGGCATAGACTTCAGCCACAACGGGAGATAAAACCGGAGGTCCTGGTGGAACCTCAACCACGGCTGCATACTTTACTCCATAAGCTTTAGCAATCTTGGCAACTTTTGGTCTTATCCTCTTTGCAAAATCATGAGACTGCTCATCTCGATGATGCTTCCCCACGAGGTTTACTTGAATATCTCCTAAATTGCTATCTTGCCTCAAGTAATAATGTCTTATTAAACCGTTAAAGTTATAAGGTGCTGAGGTTCCAGCGTAGATCTGATAATCCGTAACAACCTTTTCTCTTGCTAAGTAATCACCTATGGCCTTTAAAACTTCAAGCGTTTTTTCTACAGGGGTACCCTCAGGCATGTCAACCACAATCTGAACTTCGCTCTTGTTGTCATAAGGAAGCATCTTAACCAGAACAAGCTTGAAATAAAAAAGAGAAAAACAGAGAAGAAGTAAAACTACTACTCCTAAATACAGGAAAGCTCTATTCTTCCTGCTCAGAAGAAAAGGTGTCATTAGCTTGGCATAAAATCTGTATATTTTAGTATGCTTAATGTCTTTTTCTTTGGCAGATAGCTCACCATGTGTCTGCTCTTGCTTTAAAAATCTGTAGGCTGCCCAGGGGGTTATGATTAAAGCTATGAGCAAAGAAAAGAGCATGGCAACTGAGGCGTTGATGGGAATGGGACGCATGTATGGTCCCATAAGACCAGTAACAAAAGCCATGGGCATGAGTGCTGCGATAACCGTAAAGGTAGCAAGGATGATAGGGGCACGAACCTCGTTTATAGCTCCTATGATTAACCTTCTTTTATCCAAGCCGACCCTCGTCTCAAACCAACGATGGATGTTTTCCACATCAACTATCGGGTCGTCAACCAGGATACCGATGCAAAAGATAAGAGCAAAAAGGGTAACCCTGTTTAAGGTAAACCCAAACACCATGCTGAAGAATAAGGCCATAGCCAAGGTAACCGGCACGGCAATGCCAACTACAAAAGCCTCTCTCACTCCAAGGACAACGCCGATTAAAAGAATGACCGCGAAGGTGGCTATGAAAAGATGTTCAAGAAGCTCGTTTGCCTTCTCTTTAGCCGTTTCTCCGTAGTTTCTGGTAATCGTGATGTTTACATTACTTGGAACATACTTCCCTCGAACCTCCTCCACAAACTTTATAACCCTTTCTGCTACCTCGACTGCATTCGTCCCCTTTCTTTTAGAGATAGCTATGGTTACAGCAGGAAATAGCCTTTCGGTGGAATTTTCGACTTTTATCCCCTTTTCCTTGGCACTCGGACCTAACCCAAAGAGGACATAATCCTTAATCTCGCTTGGACCATCAACAATTCTCGCTACATCCCTGAGATAGACGGGTTTACCACCATAGAAACCCACGACGATGTTTTCAACATCTGCCCTATTCTTTAAAAATTCGCCAGTTTTAACCACATACTCAAGGTTTCCTTGTTTGACCTTTCCGCTCACGCATTGAGCGTTGGCGTTTTTAAGGACCTGAGCAATCTGTAAAGGCGAAAGGCGATAGGCTGAAAGTTTTATAGGGTCAAGTAGGACTTGGAGCTCCCTTGGGCGTCCACCTATTATGGTTGTCTCCGCAACATCTGGGATCTTCTTTATCTCCTCTTCTAAAGCTAAAGCCATCTTTCTTAAGCTGTACCAATCATAATCCTTGCTCCAAAGGGTTAGACTAAGGATGGGAACATCATCGATAGATTTTGGCTTGATAAGAGGAGGAAGGATAACCCCTGGTGGGGCTATATCAACAGCAGACATCCATTTGGAATTGAGGTCAACAAGAGCTTTAACCGGGTCTGTCCCCACATAGAACCTTGCGGTAACAACCGCAACCCCTTCCTTCGCAACTGAATAAATGTATTCAATATCTTTAAGCTCCCAAAGCTTTTTCTCTAAGGGGAAAATGATCCTCTTTTCTACCTCGGCTGGTTCAGCCCCAGGATACTGAACGATGATGTCAATCATGGGGACAACGATCTGAGGCTCTTCATCCTTTGGCGTCTTAAGAATGGCAAAGAGACCTAAAAAAAGAGAAACAAGAATGAAAATGGGGGTAAGCTTAGAATCTATAAAGTAGCTTACAATTTTAGCTGTTAGCCCAAGATGCTCTTCATCCTTCATAGGACAACCTTGAAAGGCTTATTTTTCTAAAATGCAACCGTCGCAGGCTCTGTCTATTCCCTCAACCACAATCTTCTCATGAGGGTTAAGCCCAGAGACTACTTCAACCTTCTCACCCCTCTGAATACCAAGCTTGACAAACCTGAGTTCTAAGGTCCCATCAGGTCGGACCACAAAGACGCCTGTAAAATCGTTCCTCTGATAAAGGCTCTTCTGCGGAATTAGGACAAACTTCCCTTTCTCTGGCAAAAGTATCCTTACCGCTTGGCCTGATTTGATATCTTTTTGCTTTGAAAGTAAAACCTTAACCCTAAAAGTGCGTGCGACTGGATTAATAGCGGATGAGCGCTCAACAACCCTCCCCTTTATGATTTCCTTTCCCTCCTCGTCAAGCTGAACATCAACCTCCATGTTTAAGGTTAAATAGTCCCAAAATTTTTCTGGGACCTCAACCTCTACTTTAAAAGGTCCTCTTTCTAAAACAAAAAGAGACTGACCGGGCGTTGCCAGGTCGCCCACATCAACGCGTTTCTCAACGATAGTTCCGCTAAAGGGGGCTCTAAGGGTAGTGTAGTTAAGCTGTGAACTTATGCTACTTTTCTGATAGCTTAAGGCTTTGAGAGCTTGCTCAGCCTCTTTTACTCGTTCCTTTGCGGACTCATACCGAGCTTTGACCTCATCGTATTCTTGAGGAGTGATAGCCTTCTCATGTAAAAGCTTTTCATAGCGCTCAAAGGTCCTTCGCTCTGCCTCATACTGGGCTTTTGCTGCCCGTAAAGCTGCCTCTGCCCCCTTAATCTGAGCCTCAACCGCGGAAATGTTAGCTTTAATATCTTCAGCATCGATTATCGCAAGGAGCTTCCCAGTTGAAACTGCATCACCCTCCTTCACAAAAACCCTCTCCACCCTACCTAAGACCCTGCTTGCAATTTCCGCCCGGTCATCAGGCTGAACCAAGCCAAAATAAGGTGTCTGTAAAGCCTCAACAACTTCCACTTCAGCAACTTTTAGCCCAGAGACCTTTTTTGCTTGAGGCTTTATTTCCCCGCTCTTAATCTTCGGAGTAAAAAATCCCGAAAGCCAAAGCAGAGTAATAACAATTACTACCACAAAAAGAATATATTTTCCGTAGGCCTTCATGAAGTTTTCTTTCATAGCAACTCCTCAAAGGAACTACTTGCGAATAAAAGCTTTGCAAAGGCTTCATGACAAGCCTTTATGGCTTCTATCTTTTCAAACCTTGCAAGGTCAAGCTGGGTCTGAGCATCAAGAAGGTCTACCATCCGAACAAGACCAGCGCTATACCTTGTCTGCATCACTCTTACTACTTCCTTAGCATGCTTTACCCTTTCCTCAGCGCTTCTAAGCTTGGTTAAAGCGTTCCGGTAGTCGCTGATAGCACTTTCCACCTCAAGGGCTATGTTGTCCTGTAGGTATTTATACCTTTCAAGAAGGGCAGATTTTTGCTCAACAGTCGCGGAAGCCTTCTTTAGCACCGTCCGCCCTGTATCAAAGCGCCATACAAACTTTATACCTGCAGTGTATCCATCTCCTTGATTTTCAAAAGGATAATTTTTGCCGTTCATACTGTATTCGGCAAATCCAGAAATTTGCGGAAGATTATCTGAAAGAACAACTTTTCTCTGCTCGTCAAGGGCTTTAATCTCGTAATCTAAGGCTTTTAGGTCTGGTCTTTTCTTCAGGGCAATTTGCAGATACTTTTCCTCTTCGACCGTCGGACAGGCTTGTAACTCCTCAATGTCAAAGGGCGAAAGTTTAGTGTTAACAAGAACTTCAAGCCTTCTTTTGGCAAGGTTAAGATTATTTACAGCTACATCCCTACTTTCCTTAGCTTTGGCAAGATAAACCTCAGCTCGATAGACATCTGCCTCAAGAGCTAAACCCGCTCTAAACCTTGCCTGAGCCACTCGAAGATGTTCCTCAGCCTCAGCTATAGAAGTTTCTGCAACCTTAACGGCTTGTTTGTTCAAGAAAATCCAAAGATAGGCTAAGTAGGTCTCAAAGAGTATTTCGTCGGTTTTTCTAAGTTTTAGGCTTTCGGTAGAATGAAGCCTAAGCTCTGATAGCCTGTTTAGAGCTTGGATCCTTCCTCCAAGCCAGATGGGAAGCTCAAGGACAAATTTTGTCTCAAAATTTTCACAGCTTGAAGGTGAATTTAGGCGTTTGACCTCAAAATCCTTTGCCTCCATCTTCCCTTGGTTAAGCTTGAAGAAGAAGACATTAGCTGGAAGGTCGGTCTTGGCATAGGTTTCCTCAAATCTAAAAACTGGAAAATAGGCACCTTTTGCTGATTCTTTTTCTAGTTGAGATGCTTGAACAAAACGCTCTTGGGCTTTTAGTTCTAAATTCCTCTCCTTGGCAAGACGTAAAGCCTCTTTAAGGGATATAGTTTGAGCTACAGTTTGAGAATAGCTCGATGGCGTTTGAAATAGAAATAATAAAAAACAAAAAAGGAGCAAAATAATCGGTCTCATTTGAATATATTTTATACAACTTTTTTAAATAAGTCAACATTAGTTAGAGGCTGTTCAAAAAAGTTCCCTACTCCGTCCTGTCGAGCGTCCTTTTTTGTCCTGCCGAGCAACATCTCTTTTGTCCTGCCGAGCGATAGCGAGGCATCTCCTACTCATCTTGTCATTTCGAGCGTAGCGAGAAATCTCCTCTTTGACAATTGGAGACCCCTCGGCTTGCGCCTCGGGGCGACAAAAAGTAGGCTCGGGGCGACTGCAGGAGGGCTTGCCCAAAAACATTTTTAATACAGCCTCACATTACTTAAGACTTCATCGATCAGCTTATCAACAGGCTGCAAAGCATCAAGCCTTTGCACCTTAAAAAGGGGAAGGAGCTTCTCGTAGTTTCCGGCAATCCTTACAAGCTTTTCCTCTTTCTCAAAGATAGAAAATTCGTTTCCTCTCTCCTTTAATCTCTTTACAGCCACCTCCACTGGTAAGTCAAAGTAAATCATCAGGTCAGGAGTTGGGGCAATGGTCTCATTAAGGATCAAAAGCTCTTTAAAATCAAAGCCTTCAGCACCTTGGTAGGCGATGGTTGATGGATAGTATCGGTCAAGGATGACAAGCTTTCCTTCCTTTAAAGAAGGAATGATAAGGCTTTTAACATGCTCAAAGCGATCCTTGATAAAAAGGAAAAGCATCTCCTCCTTGGATAGGTTTCCCTGTTTTAAAGCTTCTCTTAATTTTTTTCCGTAAGCTCCGTTTGTAGGCTCATAGGAAAAAACAAAGTTAGGATTATTTTTTAACCTTTCCGCCAAGGCTTTATGCACTGTGGTTTTCCCTACCCCGTCAATTCCCTCAAGAACAACCAAAAGCCCCGGTCTTAAAAATTCAAGCAAAAGCCTTTCACGCAAAAAATCCCTATTCTCTAAGGTTACTTCGCACAATAGAACCTTTTCTAAATTCCTTATCCGCTGTAAAAAGGGATGGTCTCCCTTGCCAACGGTAGCAATAAAAGGGATGTTTCTCTCTAAAACCTTCTCAAAAAAAGGAATAAACTTGGGAGATTTTAGCTCCATCTTCCCGGTCTCATCAAGGATAAGGACAGCATCTCTTTTTTTCGAAAGTTCATGCTCTAAGATAGAAAGCATTCTTTCCAAATTTTCAACAAGGACAGTGTAACTACCAACCTTAGGTAGGTCTTTTCCTGAAAGATGTTTTCGGGCTAAGGGTAATGATGAAGAAAAAACTTTTTTCGTTTCCCCGACCGGAACAAGGTCAAATCCTATCCTATCCCTTTTGCTTTTAGTCTCTCTCACCTCTTCGGTAATGAAGCCAAAAAACTTAACCTTTGGGAAGGTCTTCTCTAAGATGTCTTCCAAATACTTAATGAGAGTGGTTTTCCCAGACCGAGGATTACCGGTTATTAAGAGCCCTTTTCGGAAGCTAAAAAGACGCATCTATTTTTTGACCGGTCTTTGACTAAGGAGCACATAGGTTGCACCGAGACCGCCATCGCAAGGACGAGCGGAGGCATAGGCAAGAACATGCCTTCGGTACGGACCCTTTTCAAGCCAGCTTCTAAAAAGGGGCTTAAGCACTGGCTCTCCGTTTGGGGAGGATAGCCCTCTCCCATGAATGACAAGAACGCAAGAATACTCAAGCTCAATAGCCCTCCTGAAGAAATCCTCAAGGGCTAAAAGAGCCTCTTCAACAGTAAGCCTTCTTAAGTTCAAGACTGCTTTAACTGAAAATTTTCCATCCCTAAGCCTTCTTAGGGTTTCATGGCTTACGCATTCCTTTTTGCCTTCAATGTATTCAGAGGTGAGAGGAAGAAAAACTTCTAAAGGTCTGGGAGGCCAGATTGAACGCTCCTTATCTCTTCGCTTGCTTAAGACCTCCTGCACAACCTTTGCCACCTTAGGAGGTTCAGAAAAAACGAGGTTTTTATCCGTTAAAGGCTTAACCTCTCTGCGTAGTTCTTCCCAGTTATCAAACTTAAGGGGGATAGCCTTCTCAGGATGAACATACTCCTGAGAAGGCTTAACACCAAAGACCTCTCCAAGCTTGAGGAATGGTTTTCGCATCTTTAAATCATTTTTTATTTCTTTAAACCCTTTTCAAAGACACGCTCTGCCTTTTTAGCTGCTGTTTCAGCCTTCTTTGCGGCCTCTTCAGCGCGGTTTGCTGCGGCTACAGCCTTGTCAGCTGCCTCTTTTGCCGCGCTTGCTTCTACCTTGACCGCATTAAGCTGGCTCTTAAGAGCGTTAACCTCCATCTTCAAAGCGGAAAGCTCGTTTTCGATTTTTTTGCAGCAATCAGACTTAGCTGAAGCTGGTTCTGGTTGAGCAGCCGCCTTCTCTGCTACCTGTGGTGCTGGACATTGACAAGCATAGAGCATAGCTAAACCGGAGAGCAAACCAACAAGCTTTAAACCTCTCTTCATGGCACACCTCCTTAGTTTTTTTATTATATTACCCCTTGATGCAACCAAGGGGAAGGAGCTTTGCCACCTTTTTGGTTAAGCCTGCTCTGCAGGTTGCTTCGATCACTTCGAAAACATCCTTATAAGCCTCTGGTGCCTCCTCAGCAAGCCCCTTTTTAGACTTGCCCATAACAATTATACCCCTCTTTCTTAACCTTTCAACGATCTCATCAGCCCTAAAACTCTTAATGGCTTGGTTTCTGCTCATTGTTCTTCCTGCTCCATGACAACAGGACCCAAAGGCCTTTTCTTCTCCTTCCTTTGTGCCTACAAGAATGTAAGAGGCAGTCCCCATGGACCCGCCTATGATCACCGGTTGACCAACCTTCCGATACTTCTCTGGAAGCTCCTTTCTACCTAGACCCCATGCCCTGGTTGCCCCTTTCCGATGCACATACAGCTTCATTCTTCTTCCGTCAACTTCGTGGTATTCTACCTTGCAAGTGTTGTGGCTCACATCATAAAGAAGAGAAAGATGTACACCAGGGAAAAAGCTTTTAAAAACCTCTCTTACCAGATGGGTTATCACCTGTCTGTTAGCTAAGGCGCAGTTTATGCCGCAACACATGGCTTTAAAGTAGCTCTGCCCCTCTTCGGAATTTATAGGGGCACAAACAAGCTCCTTTTCCTTGATGGGGATACCGTATTTTTTTGCTGCCTTGGCTAAGATAGGGAGGTAGTCTGTAGCGATCTGATGACCTAAAGCCCTTGAACCACAATGGATGCTAACCACAACCTGCCCTTCAAAGAGGCCAAAGGCGTTAGCTACATCCCTATCGTAGACCTCAGCTACATACTGAACTTCAAGGTAATGGTTTCCTGAACCAAGGGTGCCAACCTGTCTATGCTGTCTTTTCTTTGCCTCCATGGAGACATAAAAAGGGTCGGCACCAGGCATGCAACCTCTTTCCTCGATGTATTCAAGGTCCTCAGGCTCACCATACCCCTTTTCAACCGCCCATTTTGCCCCGCCAACTGAAACCTCATCAAGCTGAGAGGGCGAAAGCTTTATCTCACCCTCCGAGCCAACGCCAGAGGGAACGGTCTCAAAAAGCTCTCGAACTAAATCTTCAAGGTAGGGCTCAACATCTTTTTTGGTCAAAGGTGAGAGAAGGGTTCTAACCCCGCAAGAGATATCATAGCCAACACCGCCAACTGAGATGACGCCGCCAGCATCCGGGTCAAAGGCGGCAACTCCTCCTATAGGAAAACCATAGCCCCAATGGGCATCGGGCATGGCTATCGCTGCCTTCACAATGCCAGGAAGCTCAGCCACATTGCTCAACTGCTCATACACCTTCTCATCCATCTCTTCTATCAGCTCTTTCGTGGCAAATATCTTCCCCGGAACTCGCATGTTTCCAGTTTTAGGTATTTCCCATTCATACTCGCTAACCTTTACCAATTTTTTAAGCTCCATAACCAAGCACCCCTTTTTGCCATTTTATTTTAAAATATTAATTAACTACGAAGGTTAAATCAAGGAGACAACTTAATTAGCATGACCATAGAAGAGACGCCTTTTCTTCAAGACAAGCTTTTAGTTTTTCAGCCAGATGAGGGCTATCGGTTTGGGATAGACTCTGTTCTTCTGGCAAACTTTGTAGAGCTAAGGAAGGGAGAGGTGGCTTTAGAGGTTGGGGCTTGTCAAGGGATCGTAAGCTTCATCTTAGCCTTACGCTATCCTTATGCCAAGGTCTTTACCTTAGAAAAAGAAAGGCTTTATATGGAATGTTTGCGAAAGGGAATTGAAGCAAACGCCTTCCAGAATAAGATTTTCCCTGTGCTTGGAGACTTCAAGCAAACTTGCTTTAAACCGAACAGCCTTGATGTAGTCTTTGCCAACCCTCCTTACTTTGAGGTTGGAAGGGGAAGAAGGAGCCCAAACGCTTTTAAAGAGGTGGCAAGAAGGGATGATGCTTTAAGCCTTGAAGAGCTCCTTCAAGGGGCAAAGGCTCTTCTAAAAACCAAAGGAAGGCTCTATCTTATCTTCACTGCCTATCGCGCAACCGAGCTTATAAACCTCTTATATCAGCATGGCTTGACTCCAAAGGTCATGAGGTTTGTCCATTCTTACCCAGGGGACAGAGCAAGGCTCGTTTTAATTTGTGCCCAAAAATCTGCCGCAGAGGAGGTTATAGTCCTTCCCCCGCTTTTTATCTACAAGGAAAGAAAGGGAGATTACACCGAGGAGGTCAAGGCATGGTTGAAAGGATAAGGTTGGCTCAGGAACTCCTTGACGAGTATAGGGTATCAGCTCTTCTTTTAATGAGTTCGGCAAATGTTTTTTACCTTTCAGGTCTTAAAGCAAGCCTTGCCTATTTGGTGATCACGAAAGAAAAAGCCTACCTCCTTACAGATGGGAGGTACTTTGAAAGGGCAAAGCCCTTAGCCCATGACCTTCTTGAGGTGCACCTTATCCTTGAAAACCCCCTGCAAACCCTGAAAAAATTCCTCCGCTCCCTTGGTGTTTCTTCCGTTGGAATAGAAGGAGATTATGTAACCCTTGCGGTTAAGTCTGCCCTTCGCTCAAGATTTTATAAGCTCATTCCTTTGCTCTCACCCTTAAAAAAGCTCCGGTTAAAAAAGGATAAAACAGAGCGAGAGCTCATAAAAAAAGCGATAAATCTTACGGATAGAATATTTAAGGAGCTTTTAGATGAGCCTCTAAGCGGCGAGACTGAGCTTAGCGTAAGAGGAAAAATCGTCAATAAAGCTTTTGCTTTAGGCTCAACCGGGGAATCTTTTCCAGCCATAGTTGCCTTTCGGGAACATTCAGCCATACCCCACTGGGAAAGCTCAAGCACTAAGATTAACGGGAAGGGGGCTCTTCTTTTTGATATGGGGGTTGTCTATCAGGGCTATGTGAGCGATTTCACAAGAACCGTTTACCTTGGCAGGGTTGACGAGGAGTTTAAGAGGGCTTATCAATGGGTAAAGGAAGCCTACTTTAAAGCCCTGGAGATGGTTAAGGTTGGGCGGGATGTTAGGGAGGTTGACCTTGCGGTAAGGGATTACTTCAAAGAAAAGGGAGTGCTTAGCCATTTTACCCATTCGACCGGACATGGAGTAGGGATCGAAGTTCATGAGCCGCCAAGGCTTTACTACAAGCTTAAGGAGGAGATTAAGATAGAAGAAGGCATGGTTTTTACCATTGAGCCGGGTTTATACTTTCCGGGGAAGTTTGGGATAAGGCTTGAAAACATCGTGTTTGTTGAGGATGGAAGGGGCGTTGTTTCCTCTGAGGTCCCTCTTGAATTGCTTGAACTTTAGAATATAATTTTATTTATCCGGGGTCGTCTAACTGGTAGGACATGGGACTTTGGATCCCAGTATCCTGGTTCGAATCCAGGCCCCGGAACCATTTTTAATGTTAGGGCTTGGAGGAGTGGCCGAGAGGTCGAAGGCGCTCGCCTGCTAAGCGAGTGCACGGGTGAAAAGCCCGTGCCGCGGGTTCGAATCCCGCCTCCTCCGTTTGAGATGTAGAAGCCTGCCGGCGTAGCTCAACTGGCAGAGCGTGGGATTTGTAATCCCAAGGTTGAGGGTTCAAGCCCCTCCGCCGGCTCTCTCCTTTTATGCCCCACTTCAAGGCTGGAAACCGTTTCTTTTTTGACCCATCAACTAATCTTCTTCCCCCCGAAGAAACTCACCATTTAGCTCGTGTCTTAAGACGTAAACCGGGAGACCAAATCCTTGTCATCGATGGTTTTGGGCAGGAATTTCAAGCAAGAGTCTTAGCTATAGAAAGAACCAAAGAAGGGGAACAAGCTCGGGTTGAAATCCTAAAGCTCGTTCGTAAAGAGTTTTCACCAAGAATAAAGATAACAGCCCTCATTCCCATCCTAAAAGGCGACTTAACCGAGTTTTTGGTTGAGAAGGGAACTGAGCTTGGAGTTTGCCGTTTTATTCCTTTTTTTAGCAGACATACGGTTGTCAAGCCAAAGAAAAACCTTACTCAAAGGCTTAGGGCAAAAGCCATCTCAGCCTTAAAACAATCAGGAAGGCTTATCTTGCCTGAGGTCTGCGCCCCAGCCGACCTAAAAACTCTGGTAAAAGCTATTCCAGCTAATTCCCTTAAAGTCTTAGCCCATCCTCAGGGCGAGCTAAGCCTTGAAAATTTGCTTAGTCTTTTTAAAAAAGAAGACCTCGCTGAGGTTTATTTAATTTCTGGTCCTGAGGGAGGGTTTTCGGAAGATGAGCTCTCTCTGCTTTTTGAAGCTGGGTTTAAACCTCTTTGCCTTTCCCCTTACATTTTGAGGGCTGAGACGGCAAGCCTTACCCTCATGAGCTTAGCGCAAGCCCTAAGCCTTTCTTTTGCCAAGGATAAACTTTCTTAACTTTTTATTAGCTTGGCAAGAAAATTATCGGTAACCTCGGCTAAGACAACCTTAGTTCCCATAACATTCTAAAAGGGCGTAGATTCTTTCAAAGTCTTTGGCAACCAAAAGAGGTTGGCAGTGAGGTATTTGTCCGTATGCTCTTTTTTGGTGATGACCAAACCGGGTGGTATTTTGTCAGGGTCGTGAAAAATAGGGATGCATCTTTCGGTATAGAAAACTATAGCTGAATCTTCTCCTTTATAAAAACTAACACTTCCATTATAAGATTTAACTATAGAAATAGCAAGGGGAGTAAATCTTTCCTTTTCGTAAGAATAAAGATATATCATAAAAAGGGAAAGCAAAAAAAAGAAAAACAGTAAGGACATACTTTATATACCTTTCGGGGGTATACTTTGCAAGTATCAAAGCAAGAGGAGGATAAGCAAAGATTATGTAACGATGAAGCTTGTTCTTAGAAAGCGTATAGAATGTTAAAACAAATACAAACCAAAGAAGATAGGATAACAACTCCTTATCAAAAAACTTGATGTTTTTGAACAATCTTATATAGGAGGGTATATAAAATAGGGTTATCAAAATTATTATAACAATATAATAGTAAAATGGATAAACATGGTGCTTCATCTCTCCTGTAAAACGCATTAAATTCTCATAGAGGAAAAATTTGAAGAAGTATTGATAGCCAAAATGATAGAGCATGTATAAATACCAGCTACTGCCAAGGATCAAAAAAAGAAAGATGCCTTTTAAGTTGACAAACTTAAGGTCTCTTTTCCAAAGTATATAGACTGCGGTGGTTAAAAAGACGCCAACCGGACCCTTTGTCAAGAAGGCTAAAGCAAGGATTAACCAGCCAAAAACATATCTTTCAGAAAGGAAAGAATAAAGGGCAAAGACCATGAAAAAGGTGTTTAACATCTCGGGGACGAAGGCTCTCCCTTCTACCCAAAGATGGGGGAAGGTTAAGAGGATGAGGAAGCTTTTTCTTGCCAACTCCTCGTTGAGATGCTTCTTACCAGTTGATAAAAGCTTAGAAGAAGCCCAACCGCCGACAATCCCGACACAAGTCTTAAAGAAAATTCGTTAAGACCAAGGACCTGAGAAGAAAGAAAAGCAACCCAGTAAAGCATAGGAGGTTTTTCAAACCTCGGTTCACAATTGTAATATGGCACAAGTAGGTCCCAAGTTTTAACCATATTTAACACTGCGCTCGCGTTTCGCCCTTCATCAGGGGAGGTAAGAAGAATGATCCAGTTCCCAAAGACGAAAAAATAGAAGAGAAGCAAAGCTATTTTTGCCCAAGCCCTTAATCTTTGCTCGTCAATAACCAAATTCATTTTCAGCTCGCTCAAATTGGTAAGCCCCTGATCGAGTATTATATTATAAAAGCCAAAGATTCACATAGAGAGCATGAGTTAGGCTATGGGGACGCTTGCTAGAAGTAGGAAAAAGGAAACGCAAGCTTTGATAAAAAAGTCGCAAAAAGAATTTAAGCTTCATTCTACGATTTCCCCTAAGGGGGACCAGCCTAAAGCTATAGAAGAGCTTGTTTCTGGGCTTAAGAAGGAGTATAAGCATCAGGTTTTGCTTGGGGTTACTGGTTCTGGAAAAACCTTTACCATGGCCAATGTCATCGCAAGGGTCAACAAACCAACCTTGGTCATCGCTCCTAACAAGACCTTAGCTGCCCAGCTTTACAACGAGTTTAAGAAGCTCTTCCCAGAGAACGCTGTTGAATACTTTGTCTCCTACTACGACTACTACCAGCCAGAAGCTTATGTGCCAGCAACGGACACCTACATTGAAAAGGATGCCTCGATAAACGAGATCATAGACAGACTTAGGCATTCAGCAACTACTGCGGTGCTAACCAGGCGAGATGTCATTGTCGTTGCCAGCGTTTCCTGTATCTACGGTCTTGGAGCTCCCCATGAATACTTCGCAAAGCACCTTTATTTAAGAAAAAACGACAAGATTACAAGGGATAAGCTGATCCTCTCCTTGGTAAAGATGCACTATGAACGGGTTGAGACAGACTTTACCCGAGGAACCTTCAGGGTAAGGGGGGATGTGATAGACATCTTTCCAGCAAACGAAGAAAAAAGAGCCATAAGGGTCTCTCTTTGGGGAGACGAAATCGAATCCCTAAAGGTCATCGACCCTTTCAGAGGAAAGACCTTAGGCGAGGTTGAAGACTACCTTATCTTCCCAGCAACGCACTATGTAACCTCGGAGGATAAGCTTAGGGTAGCCATCGAAGAGATTAAAAAGGAGCTCAGAGAACGGGTTTCCTGGTTTCGTTCCCAAGGACTTCATCTCTACGCTGAGCGTTTGGAAAAAAGGACGCTTTATGACCTTGAGCTTTTGGAAGAGGTAGGCTATTGCAAGGGGATAGAAAACTATAGCCGGTATCTTGACGGAAGACGTCCTGGAGAGCCACCTTACACCCTTCTTGATTACTTCCCTGAGGACTATCTGATCTTTATCGACGAAAGCCACATCACTATACCCCAGCTTGGAGGTATGCACAGAGGAGATAGGTCAAGGAAGCAAACCTTGGTGGATTACGGCTTTCGCTTGCCTTCAGCCTTGGACAATAGACCCCTCACTTTTGAAGAGTTTGAAGAAAGGGTAAATCAGGTGATCTATGTATCAGCAACTCCTGGGGATTACGAGATTTCTCGCTCTGAAGGAAGGGTAATTGAACAGATCATAAGACCCACAGGTCTTCTTGACCCTGAGGTTGAAGTCCGCCCCCTTGACAATCAAGTTGACGACCTATACTTCGAGATAAAGAAAAGGGCTGAAAGGGGAGAAAGGACGCTTGTCTGCACCTTGACTAAAAGAATGGCTGAAGAGCTCACAGATTACTACAAGGAGCTTGGGCTAAAAGCGTGCTATCTTCATTCGGACCTAAAAACTTTGGAGAGGGCACGGATCATTAGAGACCTGCGAAGGGGAGTTTACGATTGTTTAATAGGGATAAACCTCCTACGCGAGGGGTTAGACCTTCCTGAGGTCTCTCTCATTGCCATCCTTGATGCCGACAAAGAGGGCTTTCTCCGCTCTGAGAGGAGCTTAATCCAGATGATCGGGCGAGCAGCCCGTAATGTTAACGGTAAAGCCATCCTTTACGCAAACACCATCACTCGTTCCATGAAAAGAGCTATTGAGGAGACGGTGAGAAGAAGGCGTATCCAGGAAGAATACAACCGTGCCCATGGCATAGTTCCTCAAACGGTGATAAAATCCCTCGACGACCCGCTGATGCAGATGATTTCCGCAGATTATGTTGATTTAGAAAAGCTTGTTCGTCTTGAAGAAAAGTTTTCCTCCGTAGAGGAGCTTAAAGCCAAAATCGAGAGGGTGGAGAAGGAGATGAAGGAATGCGCAAAGAGGTTTGAGTTTGAAAGGGCAGCTGAGCTCAGAGACAGGCTATTTTCCCTTCGCCAACTTCTTCTTGAATGGGAGTAGACCTTGCCTAAGCTTCCAAAAACTAACCCGAGGGCAGTTGCCCTACGAACCCTTCTAATCTGGGAAAAGCATAAACCACCGGTTGATGAGCTGATAAGCGAGGTTCTAACAAAAAGCGTCCTTCCTCAAGAAAGGGACCGAGCTTTAGCAACTGAGCTTGTCTTAGGTGCCATCAGACACCTTAGATACATCGACTTTCTAATCTCACGCTTCTCTCAAGAACCCTTAGATAAGCTTGACCCTGAAGTCAAGAATATTCTTAGGCTTGGCATCTATCAGCTCCTTTTTACTCGAATTCCACCCTGGGCAGCCCTTGCAGAAACGCTAAAGCTCCTCTTAAGAAGAGGAAGAGGAAAGTTTGTCAGAGACTTTGTCAACGCAGTCTTACATAGAATAGCAGAATCTAAAAGCAACCTGCCAGAGCCCCCAAAAGAGGTCTCTGAGCTTTACTTGGCGGTTAAGTATTCCTACCCCGATTGGCTTGTCAAGAGATGGCTAAAAAGGTTTGGGCTGGAAGAAACAGGGAGACTACTTAGTGCTGGCAACGAAAGACCGCCCCTAATCATCAGAGCAAACCTTCTAAAAGTCACGCGAGATAATCTGCTGGAATACCTTAGAAAAGACCAAGTTCCCGAGGCCGAAGCCTGCAAATATTCTCCTGCGGGGATAATCTTAAAGGGTTTTAACGGAAAGGTCACAGACCTTAAGCCCTATCACTTCGGTTGGATAACCGTTCAAGATTCGGCAAGCCAACTTGTCACCCACCTTTTAGACCCAAAGCCCGGAGAAAGAATACTTGATGCCTGCGCTGGAGTGGGTGGAAAAACTGCGCACATCCTTGAGCTCTGCGAAAATAGAGCTGAAGTCTGGGCGGTTGACCTCTATCCCTTCCGTTTAAAGAAGCTTGAAGAAAACTGCCTTCGGCTTGGACTAAGGCTACCCCAGGTGTTTGAAGGTGATGCCGTTCAGCTTATGGAAAAGCTCAAACCTTGCCCCTTTAACAGGATCCTCATCGATGCCCCCTGCACTGGAACTGGGATTATCCGGAGGCATCCTGACATCAAATGGGTAAGGACGGAAGAGGACTTTCTTGAAGTTCCGCAAAGGCAGCTCAGGCTCCTTAATGGCTTAGCCCCCTATCTCAAGAAAGGCGGCGTTTTAGTCTACGCAACCTGTAGCCTTGAGCCTGAAGAGAACGAAGAGGTAGTCCAAGCTTTCTTAAAGGAACATCCAGAATTTGTGGTAGAAAATCCGGAAAAGGTGTTAAGAAAATACTGCGGGGAAGCGGTGGCTGAGATAGTTGAAGGAGACTACTTAAAGACCTATCCTCATAGGCATAATCTTGATGGCTTCACCGCAGTAAGGCTAAGGAAGGTTTAATTTGCAGGTTTTCCAAAGATTCTATCGCTTAGTTTAACATACCAGGCTGCAGACTGCACCTGAACAATAAAAGATAATGCAATGACCAAAGCTACCTCAGGGGCAGTTTTCCCAAAGGTCATCATGGCAATGGCTAAGCATATGGAAAGGTTGCGCATGACAGTGCCGTAAACAAGGGCTATGGCATCACCTCTATTAAAGAAAAGCTTTCCAACCATCGTTGATAAGAAAAAGTTTATGGCGTAAAAAATGACTATAGGAAGGAATATTTGAAATAAAAGGACATAGTTTTTACCAATGTCATCTGCTTTAAGAGCCATAGCGGTAAAGACTATGCCAAGCACACCGAGCGTAGAGATACCAGATAGCCTTGGCATGATGTTCTTCTTAAACTTTTCAGGACCATAGGTTTTAACAAGGTATCGCTGGGTTATATAACCTGCAATCATCGGTATGATAACGATGATCAAAATCTGCTTAAAGATGTAGACTACATCAACCTTCAAATAAGCAGACATAAGAAAGCTAACATAAAAAGGCGTGGCTAAAGACCCTAAGATTAAACCTATAACTGTCATCTTAATTGCAGCTTCCACATTGCCCTTGGCAAAGCCGGTCCAAGAGATGGTCATCCCGCTTGTCGGAACAAGCCCAGAGAGGAGAAGCCCAAGGGTCATATAATAATTATCACCAAAGAAAATCTTTCCTAAATAAAAAGCCACAAAGGGAATGATAAAAAAGTTGATAATTTGAGCAGTAAGAACCACCTTGGTATCACCTGGCTCCTTTAGCTTCTTAAAGTTTACTCCGATCATCATCGGGTAGATCATCAGAAAAGTAAAAAACAGGACAAAGCCCTTTAAAAAGCTTAGGTCAAAATACCATCCGCAGATGAAGCCAAGAAGAAGACTAAGAGGGATAAACACCACTAAATTTTTAGTAATTTTTTGCAACCAACCCCACATATTCCCCCTCCTATTCAGCATAATCTTGAATAACTTTTTGATATTGTAATGATTTTTTTAGAAAAAGAAAAAGGGGGGGTAAGGTCTTATGTCTTATCCAGACAACGAGGGGACCTCGGCTTTTGCCCTGAAAGATAGGTTAACAGTCCCTTAGGAGCGTAAAAGTCTATACAATCGCATAAAATCTTCTACGCTTAGCTCTTCGGCTCTCGCTAAAGGGGAGATGTTTGCCCGCTCCAAAAGGTCTGAAGGAAGCTTTGACCTTAGGGCTTTCCTTCGGTTAGCAAAAATCTTGACTAAAAAACCTTTATAATCCTTAAGGTCAAAGGCTTCAACCTTTGGCTTGCGCCTTAGCCTTATGACTGCAGAATCAACCTTGGGTTGTGGGACAAAGAACCTTGGGGGGACGGTCATCATATACTCTATGTCATAAAAGGTTTGAATAAAAACGGAGAGCCAGCTTTCAACTCCCATCCATCTTTCGGCAACCTCCTTCTGCACCATGAAAACCGCCAAAGGAATCTTCTTAAAATAATAGACCATCCTTTCTACGATGAGGCTTGCTCGGTTGTAAGGAAGGTTGCCAAGGACCTTAAATTCCGCCTCAAGGATCAAAGAATAATCAAACTTTCCGGAGTCAGCCTTGAGAAGGATAACTTTCTCATCTTGAATTTCGTCTCTAAACCTTTCTTTAAGATAGGCGACCATCTCATCGTCTATCTCAAGGAGATAAAGCTTTCTGGGACTTCTTTTTAGGATCTCTTCGGTTAGATTTCCTGTGCCAGAACCAATTTCAACGATAGGGTCTGCGGAAGAAATTTCAGCAAACTCGGCTATTTTGGATAAGACCCCAGATGAGACGAGAAGATGCTGCCCAAACCTCTTTTTAAGCCTTGGTCTTTGCTTCACTTAGGTATTTTTTCTCAAATTCGGAGATGGGCAAGGGCTTCTCAAAGTAAAAGCCTTGAAGATAGTCGCACCCAAACTGAGTTAGAATTTCCACCTGTTCTACTGTTTCTACCCCCTCGGCTAAAGCCTTAGCCCCAAGACCATGGGCAAGGTCTATGATAGTTTTAACCAATTGTTTACTCTTCGGTTGGTCGTTCTTTAGTGCTCTAACAAAGGAGATGTCGATTTTTACGACATCAAGCGGTAGGTCTTTAAGGTAGGAAAGGTTGCTATAGCCTGTTCCAAAGTCGTCGAGGGCTATCAGAGCCATGGGGAAGTTTTTTAAAAATTCGCAAACCTCTCTTGCCCTTTGCGGGTCATCAATGGTTGCTCGTTCCGTAATCTCCAACACAAGAGGTGCAGAAAGCGATCGCAAAGCTTCTTCCCTTTCCATAAAAAAATTTATATTGTAAAAAGTTGCGGGATGCAGGTTCAAACCAAGGGAAATTTTAAAAGTGTTGATTAAATGGACAATGGTTTTAAAAGCCCATTTTTCAAAGCTTTCAAGATAGATAGACCTTTCAAGAGTTTGAATAAACACTCCGGGAGGAACAACCTCACCGTTTGGTTTGACAATCCTAACTAAGGTCTCACCGCCAGCAAGGCTAAAGGTATCAGCATAAAAATAGGGTTGAATAAAAAAGGTAAACCAATTGTTGCTCAGGGCTTCGCGGATAAGCCTTTCTGACGAAAGCTCGTTCTGAAGATAGTCTGAAATCTGAGGGTCAAAAAATTGGACCTTGTTGGGACCACTTTTCTTAGAAAGCGCACAAGCAGCCTGAGCGTACCGATAAAGGATTTCAGAGGAGGTGCCATTGAAGGGATAGAGGGCAACACCAAGATTGTAGTCAAGAATAAAGCTTTCTCCCCTTTGGGTAAAAGGGATTTCAAAGATAAGCCTTATATAGTCAAGGTATTGTAGAATGTTTTTACGGTGTTCTAAGCGAGGGATAAAGATGGCAAACTCATCAGCCGATGTCCGCCCTATGACGACCGAAGCCTCAAAAGCTTTCTTTAGCCTTTCTGCTACCTCTTTCAAGACCTCATCCCCCGCTTTAAGCCCGTAAAGGTCGTTTACGGCAGAAAAATTATAAAGGTCAAGCACAAGCATGCCCGCATACCGAGGTTTAGCTAACAGGGCTCTCTGAGTTTCCTCAAGGAAAGAAGAAAGGTTTAAAAGACCGGTTAATTTGTCAAATCTCAAGGATTGTTCAAGAGCCTCGATGATTTCAACATAGGGTGTGATTTCATGGGCAAGAAGAAGAGCTAATTCCCCACCTTCAGTTTGGACGGGAATGAGTTCAAAAAGTAAAAATTTGTTCCCTCCTAAAAAGGGACTACCTTCTCTAAAGGATGGTCTGACTTCATAGATGTTCTGATAGATAAGGTCATTAGCAAGGTGATATTTAACGGTGGTTTCATCAAGGTTTGGAAAGAGGTCAAAAAGGCTTTTTTCTTCAAGAGAATAGCCTTCAAATAACCGTTTGGCTCCCTCGTTATAGCAAAGGACTTTTAGCTCATTGTCAAAAAGGGTAACCACATAGTTAGACCGTGAGAGGGCTTCTAAGATTGAGTTTGCGTATTCTAAAGGGATTTCGCATTTCATTTGCTAAAGTAGTATAAAAAAAATTGATAAGCCGACAACCTTACAAGTATGTTTAAAAAGTCCGCTATTTCGTCGTGCTAGCGATAGCGAGGCAGCTTTTGCAACTTCTTTTATGCTTGTAAATAATTCAAAATCGGTTTAAGATAACATTCTAACATGAACCCAGCGGAAGAAAAGTGGGAAAAATTAGAGAGGGCAAGGAAGCTCTTTGGCTTGCCCGCAAGAACTACAAGAAAAGAGGTCGTTGAGCGCTACCATCAGCTTGCAAAGCGCTTCCATCCAGACCATGGCGGAGATGCCAAGAAGATGATAGAAATAAACGAGGCTTATCAGCTCTTAATTTCCTTTTGCGATAACTACCCTATTGAGATAAAGCCCCTTGATAATACCTTTGACCCAGTAGACTTTTGGTTCCAACACTTTAGCGAGGACCCAGTTTGGGGAAAGTTTACTGATAAAGAAAAGAAGAGGAGAGGCTAAAGATGCTTATCGTTCAAAAGTATGGCGGAACCTCGGTTGCTAACCTTGAGCGTATAAGGAATGTTGCCGAAAGGGTCGCAGAATACAAACGGGCTGGGCATGACTTGGTAGTCGTAGTCTCAGCCATGGCTGGAGAGACAGATAGGCTCATAAACCTTGCCAAATCTATCACAGAGAACCCGCCCCTTCGTGAGCTCGACATGCTTGTCTCAACGGGAGAGCAAGTCACATCAGCCTTACTTGCTATAACCCTTCAGGCGATGGGCTATAAAGCAAGAGCCTTTCTTGGCTACCAAATCCCAATCTATACTACCGACCTTTTTACCAAGGCTCGTATCAAGGAGATAAAGGTAGATACCATAAAATCGGCCCTTGCCTGGGGTGAGATAGTGGTCGTTGCTGGCTTTCAGGGAGTAACCGAAGAGGGAGACATTACCACCCTTGGGAGGGGTGGGTCTGACACAACCGCCGTTGCTTTAGCCGCAGCCTTAAAGGCTGACCTTTGCGAGATTTACACCGATGTTGAAGGCGTCTACACTGCAGACCCTCGCATCGTCCCAAAAGCAAGAAAGTTAGCTAAAGTGTCCTATGAGGAGATGCTTGAGATGGCAAGCTCTGGGGCTAAGGTCCTTGAGATGCGCTCCGTTGAGCTTGCTATGATCTATAAGGTGCCCTTAGTTGTTCGTTCAAGCTTTAGTAGGGCTAACGGGACACTAATTACCGAGGAGGATGAGGAGATGGAAAAGGTCCTGGTTTCAGGAATAACTTACAACCGGAACGAGGCAAGGATAAGCATATACGGTGTGCCTGATGTGCCGGGCGTTGCGGCAAAGATCTTTGGTCCCATAGGGGATGCTGGCATTATCGTTGACATGATCATTCAGACGGCAAGACCAGACGGCAAGGCAGACCTCACCTTTACTGTTCCACGCACGGATTTCAAACAGGCTATGGAGATCGTTAAAAAGATTGCCGAGGAGCTTAAGGCTGAAAAAGTAGAAGGAGACGACACCATCGCCAAGGTATCCATCATAGGGGCTGGCATGAGGACCCATTCAGGAGTGGCAACGAAGATGTTTGAAACCTTAGCTAAGCACGGGATAAACATCATGATGATCTCTACTTCGGAGATAAAGATTTCCTGCGTCATTGATGAGAAGTTTACCGAGCTTGCTGTGAGAGCCTTGCATGAAGCCTTCCAGCTTGAAGGGGAGGTGAAGGAAGAAAAATGAAAAGGGTGGAAATCTATGACACCACCTTAAGGGATGGAGCCCAGGCTGAAGAGGTAAATTTTTCCGTTGAGGATAAGGTCCGTATCGCCCTAAAGCTTGACGAGTTTAAGGTCGACTACATCGAGGGAGGGTGGCCTGGCTCAAACCCTAAGGATTTCCAATTCTTTAAAGAGATCTCCAACTATCAGCTAAAGCATTCCAAGGTGATTGCCTTTGGGAGCACCCACCATCCGAAGAAGGACCCTGAGAGGGATGAGATCTTTCAGAGTTTGCTTCATGCTCGGGCTGATGGCGTAACCATTTTCGGCAAGACCTGGAATATCCATGTTAAATCAGCCTTAAACACCACCCTTGAGCACAACCTCGAGATCATATCAAACTCCGTCCGGTACCTCAAGGATAGGGTGCCTATTGTCTTTTACGATGCTGAGCACTTTTTTGACGGCTTCAAAGAGGACCCTGATTATGCCCTGGAAACGATAAAAAGGGCTTGGCAGGCAGGAGCTGATTGCATCATTCTTTGCGATACAAACGGCGGCACTTTGCCCCATGAAGTGGCAGAAATCATAAACCGAGTAAAGCAAGTCCTTGGAGAAGACTTTCCCTTCGGAATACATGCCCACAACGATAGCGAGTGTGCGGTAGCAAACTCCTTGACAGCGGTTATACTTGGGGCAAGGCAGGTGCAGGGGACGATAAACGGAATAGGCGAGCGCTGCGGAAACGCTAACCTCTGCTCCATCATCCCAAACCTAATCCTAAAGATGGGTTATGAAACCTCTTCAAAGGATGTTTTGCATAAGCTCACCGAGGTTTCGCGCTTTGTGTTCGAGATAGCTAACCTTCCCCATCCATCAAGGCTTCCCTATGTGGGAAGGTCTGCCTTTGCCCATAAGGGGGGGGTGCATGTCTCGGCAGTGCTCAAGCATCCAAGGACCTATGAACACATAGACCCCTCGCTTGTTGGAAATGAAAGAAGGGTCCTTGTTAGCGACCTTTCTGGAAAGAGTAACATCATCTACAAGGCAAAGGAGTTTGGGATAGAGCTTGAGCCTGACAATCCTCTTCTTACCAAGATAGTGGAAGAGATTAAAAAGCTTGAGGCTGAGGGCTTTGAGTTTGAGGCCGCTGAAGCCTCGCTTGAGCTCTTGATCTACAAGCTTCTTGGCGAGCCCAAACAATACTTTGAGCTCCTAAGCTACCGGGTTATCGATAGTCATTTTAACAAGACTGGGCAAGCTGAGGCTACGGTAATCGTGCGGGTTCCGCCTGGGGTTGGAGAGGTCGAGCACACCGCCTCCCTTGGGAACGGTCCAGTAAACGCCCTCGACAACGCCCTAAGGAAAGCCTTAGTTCGGTTTTACCCTCAGATAAAAGAGATGGAGCTTGAGGACTACAAGGTTAGGGTTTTGCCAGGTCTTCCTGGAACCGCTTCAAAGGTCCGAGTTTTCATCCTTTCAAAGAGTAAGGATAGAAAATGGGGAACTGTAGGCGTCTCAACAAACATTCTTGAGGCAAGCTGTCAAGCCCTCGTTGATTCTTACACCTATAAACTCTTCCTTGATAAGAAGAAAAAAGGGGTTTAAAGATGCCAATAAGGATCTCCTTTGCTGGCAAGGGTGGAACAGGAAAGAGCACCCTTTCAGCACTGCTTATCAACTACTTAGTTGACAAGGGGCTAAAGCCTATCCTTGCCGTTGACGCAGACCCAAACGCAAACCTTAACGAACTTTTGGGTGAGGAGGTGCACATTACCCTTGGCGAGATAAAGGAGGAGCTAAGAAAGAGCGTTCCAGACTCTATGGCAAGGTATGATTATGTAGAGATGAGGCTTCATCAAGCTATAATTGAAGGAAACGGCTATGACCTCATCGTCATGGGTCAGCCAGAGGGACCAGGCTGTTACTGTGCTGCTCATTCCTTCTTGTCTCAGGCAATCGAAAAGCTTATGAAATCCTACCGCTATTTAGTGATAGACAATGAAGCAGGGATGGAGCATCTTTCCCGTTTAAACCTTCTTGAGATGGAGCACCTTATCGTCGTCTCCGATGCCAGCATGAGGGGGATAATGACCGCAGGAAGGATCGCTGACTTACTTAAGACTTTGCAGGTAAAGGTAGAAAACCTTTGGTTTATAGTCAACCGTTCCCCTATGCCTGTCCCTGAAGAGCTCTCCTCCTATGCTAAGGAGGTTTGTGAAAAATCTGGGCTAAAACTCTTAGCCTTTTTACCAGAAGACCCGATGGTTTTGAAGTATGAGGTCTCAAGGACGCCTGTTTTTTCCTGGCAAAACTCCCTTCTGAAAGAAAAAGCCTATGAAACTTGGGAAAGACTAAATCTAAAATGAGCCTAAGAATCTACAGCAGCCTCACTCGTAAAGTAGAAGAGTTTACTCCCTTAAACCCTCCAAAGGTCACGATGTATGTCTGCGGGATCACCGCCTATGACTCCAGCCATCTTGGGCATGCAAGGTCAGCTGTGATCTTCGATGTCCTCTATCGCCTTCTTCTTTACCTTGGCTATGAGGTTATCTATGTTCGGAACATAACTGACATCGACGATAAGATCATAAACCGAGCAAACAGAGAAGGCATCTTTTGGAAGGACCTGACAGAAAAATACACTAAAGATTACCAAGAGGAGTTAAAAGAGCTTAAAGTTCTTCCCCCTACCTTTGAGCCCAAAGCAAGCGACCATATTCCGGAGATCATCTCTCTCATAGAACGGCTCATAGAGCTTGGCTATGCCTATGTTAGCGATGGGGATGTTTACTTTGCGGTAGAAAAATTTCCCTCCTACGGAAAGCTTTCTGGTAGAAAGATTGAGGACCTAATAGCTGGGGTAAGGATTGACCATTCTGAAAAGAAGAGGCATCCCCTTGACTTTGCCCTTTGGAAGTCGGCAAAGCCTGGCGAGCCTTTTTGGCATAGTCCCTGGGGACCGGGTAGACCGGGGTGGCACATTGAGTGCTCCGCCATGAGTATGAAATACCTTGGAGAAACGATAGACATCCACGGCGGAGGTATGGACCTAAAGTTTCCTCATCATGAAAATGAGATTGCTCAAAGCGAGGCGGCAACGGGAAAACCTTTTGTTCGGTACTTCATACATCATGGCTTGATCACTGTAAACGGCGAAAAGATGAGCAAAAGCCTTGGCAACTTTGTCACCACCCGTTACCTCCTTGAAAACTATCACCCTGAAGTAATAAGAGCCTTTCTCCTTTCGCAAAACTACTCCTCACCCCTTGACTACAGCGAAAAGGCTCTAAAGGACGCAGAAAAAGCTGTGTATCATCTCTATGAAACCTTATACCTCGCTTTAAGGCTTAAGACAGATAAAGAAGGAGAAAGCTCAAAGGAATTTTTGGAGCTAAAAGAGCACTTTGTTAGCTTTAAGCAAAACTTTCTCTCAGCTTTGCTAAACGACTTGAACACTGCCTTAGCCCTTGGGCATCTTTACTCCTTGGAATCAAAGCTTTATGAGCTTATGACCAAGGCAAGCCAAAAGTTAGTCCAAAAGGACTTGGTTGAGCTTAAAGAGATGATAAAGGAGCTACGGGAGCTTGCAGGGCGCCTTCTTGGTCTTGCTGAAGAGGACCCGATAGAGTTCTTTAAAAAGGAGAGGGGAAGGAAGCTTAGCCTTCAGGGTGTTTCCGTAAAGCAGGTTGAGGAGCTAATCCAAAAGAGGCTTTTAGCAAGAAAAGAAAAAAACTTTGCCCTTGCCGATAGCCTTAGAGAGGAGCTTAAGGCTTACGGTGTCGTGCTAAAAGACTTTAAGGATGAAACCTTCTGGTATGTAGAATGACTTGGTTTGATTTTATAAGCCTTGCCGTTCTTTTTTACTTTGTCATTCGAGGGTTTTTCCGTGGTCTCTTGCGAGCCCTTTTTCCGTTGGTCGGGATGGTCGTTGCTTTCCTTTATTCTGGATGGTTTGCCCTAAAGCTTCAGGGTTTTGTGGCTAAGTTCGTATCCCATCCCAAGGCTCAATTCTTTTTGAGCCTCTTTTTAGCCTTTTTCATCATCTACTTTACCTTTGTGTTAGCTGGTTTTCTCCTCTTTGCCATGCTAAAGAGCTTAAATCTCAGCATCGCTGATAGGATCCTTGGGTCTCTTCTTGGCTTCGTTAAAGGGACCCTGCTTATCACCTTTTTGTATCTTTTGTTCTTGCTAACGATGCCCGGCGAAAAGGCAACTTTTGAGCGTTCCTTAACCTATCCCTTGGTTAGCAGGACTTTGAACATGATGAAAGGGCTTTTACCTAAAGAGTTTGTAGAGTTTATTCAGAAGACGAGGAAGCTCCATGAGCTTCCTCGGGAGTTTCAACCTAATCTAAAGTGAGCCTTTCACAGAGAAGATAGCCTCCTCTGCTGGCAGCAAGGCTCTTCTTAAAGCATGAGCCGCCGCTTTAAAAAGGCTTTCAGCGATATGATGGGAATTTTTGCCGTAGAAATTCCTTATATGAAGGGTAAACATCCCGTTTAGGGCAAAGGCTCTGAAGAATTCTTCAATCAACTCGGCATCAAAGCTTCCTATTTTAGATACAGGAAACTCAGCAGAATAGTAAAAATAAGGGCGACGCACAAGGTCAACCACTGCTTGGCTTAGGGCATCATCCATGGGTATGGTTGCCTCTCCAAAACGAGAAATTCCCTTTCTATCCTCCAAGGCTTCATCTAAAGCCAAACCAAGAACGATGCCCACATCCTCAACGGTATGATGATAGTCTACCTCAAGGTCCCCCTCAGCCTTAAGCTCAAAGAGTATGCCAGAATGAAAGCTCAGAGTTTCAAGCATGTGGTCAAAAAAACCTATTCCTGTTTGAACCCGAGTTTCTTCAAGGAACTCTCCTCTCAGGTCAAAGGTAAGCTCAATGCGAGTCTCTTTAGTTTCCCGAACCTTCGAAATTAGCCCCATGATTTACTCCTAACCAAGCTTAAACCTATCTGCTACCTCTTTTAGTTTTTCAATGACTTCTTCCAAGGTTTTAGCTATTTCGCTATTTTCTGAAGCTAAGGACCTTAGTTTTTCTACCGCCTGGACGAGTTCATCCATGGTTTGACTGATCTCAGCCGTTGACCTTGAGCTCTCTTGCAAATAGTTGTTCATCTCCCCGATGGTGATAGTCTGCTCTTCTGTTGCGCTTGCTATGACATTTGCCGCATCGTTTATTTGGACCACGCTCTCTTTTATACCTTCAATGGCAGTGATGGTTTCTTTGACATTTTCTTGAATGGTTTTGATCATTTCTTCAATGGTTTTGGTAGCTTGCTGAGTCTGTCTTGCAAGCTCTTTAACCTCGTTTGCCACGACCGCAAAGCCCTTTCCGGCTTCACCTGCTCTTGCCGCCTCAATCGAGGCATTAAGAGCCAAGAGATTAGTTGCCTCGGCGATGTTGTTGATAAGGGTAATGATTTCTCCGATCTTTTCGCTGTTCTCAAGAAGCTTTTCCACAATCTGATGAGCCATCTCGGTCCTTTCCTTTGCGTCCTTTGTCATGTCTGTAGTCTTAAGGACGCTTTTTGTGATCTCCTGAATGGCAAGGTTCATCTGTTCAAAGGAGTGGGCTACCTCAGAAAGGCTCGTGTTTATCTCTACGATCTTCTGGTTCACTACCTCAGTAACTGTAGCTAAGTTGTTTGCTGAAAGGTCTACATCTTGAGATTTTTGCTGAAGGTTTGCGCTGATTGGTAAAACATTTTTGATAGCCTCAACAAGCCTTTGAATAAGCTCGACTAACCCTCCTCTCATCCTCTCAAGGGTGGAAATAAGCCTTCCTATTTCATCGTCTTTATTATAGCTAAACCTAACGGAAAGGTTTCCTTGAGCCAACTCTTCTGCGACCCCCATCACCAGGCTTATGGGTTTCTGCAGGTTTTCCCTCATGAAGCGATGGATAACCACGCCCGCAATTAAAAGTAAGGTAAAGGTAATAAGAGCTGAGATGCCTATAACCAGATAAAGCCTGTTTAAATGCGTGTCGAGGAAGTAAATGATCTCAAAGGCTCCGTGGATTTCTCCTGCCTTCCAGCCTTCCATCGAACCGCCCGTTAGGTCCTTACCCTCTTTGTTCCCCCAAAGCTCATAGGATTTTGCTGGGTCGCCATGGCAAATAAGGCAATCTTCGGTCAAGATAATAGGACGAAAAACCCTAACAGCCTTTCTCTCCTTTCCTGAAGCTGGGGCTTTATATTTACCTTCAACCACATAGGTCCCCTTGATCTTTCCCTCCTGGTACATCTTCAGCACCACCTTTTCAACATCATCCGGTGCGTTGGCAGGGTTCCGCGGATATTCCTTGGGAGCTCTAAAGAGATATCCTCCCTCTTTTTCTCCCAACTTTAGGGTCACCATTGACTGAACAACGGGCACGATGTTTAAAAATTCGGCAACCACTTTTTTGTATTCTGCCTCATCTCCTCTTGCCTTAGCAGAAAGGGCTCTTTCTTTAAGCTGAACCATAAGCTCTTTAAAGACGCCAGCTTCATGAAGCCTTCCAAAGTTTTTTCTGATGTTTTCACCTTGCAAGATGATCCCCTCTGCTCCGATTATCAAGGTTTTCTTGAACTGAGAGTAGGTGTTGTAGCTCTGGATGGCAAAGGTAATCACCACAAGGATAGCGGTCATTACTATTACAATAAAAAGGATCCGGGAAATGAGCGAGCTTCTTTTCATCCAATCCTCCTAAGTATTTATTTTAGCTTATTCAAAGCCCTCTTAATTCGCTCAACCGCTAACTTTAACACTTCCTCTGAGGTGGCAAAGGATATTCTTAAAAAGGCATCATCCCCAAAGGCCACCCCTGGAACCAAGGCAACCTTTGCTTGGTCAAGAAGATAATCTGCCATATCAAGCGAGCTTTGAATTTCTTTTTTAGCTTCGGTTTTTCTGCCATAGTAAGCTGAAAAGTCAACGAAAACATAGAAGGCACCTTGAGGTTCATGAAACCTAAGCCCGGGAATTTCTCTTAGAGCCTGGCACAAGACCTTAGCCCTATTGGCAAAGGCTTCAACCATAATCTTGACAGGCTCTTGCGGTCCAGTAAGCGCCGCTTCAGCCCCTTTCTGGGCAAAGGATGTAGCATGGGATGTGCTTTGCCCTTGAAGGTTTGAGCAGGCTTTAATCACCTCTTTTGGTCCTACTGCCCAGCCTATCCTCCAACCCGTCATGGCGTAAGTCTTTGAAACACCGTTAATCAAAAAGACCCTATCCTTTAGCTCTTTCGCAAAGGTTAAGATGTTTTCAGGACCCTTTCCGTCAAACCTTAAACGATCGTAGATATCATCGCTTATAACCCAAAGATTGTGCTTTTTGATTATTTCAGAAAGCCCAAGATAAAATTCCTGGCTATAAATAAGCCCCGTGGGATTGGATGGGCTGTTTAATATCATCCCCTTTGTCCTTGGGCTAATGGATGCTTCAACATCGGTTAAGTCTGGCTCAAACCGCTTCTCAAAGCTTGAAGAAACAATCTTCGGGATACCTCCAGCTATCTCCACCATCGGAGGATAAGAAACCCAGTAGGGAGAAAGAATTAAGACCTCATCTCCAGGGTTCACAAGGGCTAAAAGGAGATTAAATATGGCTTGCTTTGCACCGGATGCGACGATTACCTCTTCAGGGCTGTAATCAAGCCCATAATCCTCTTTTATTCGTTGACAGATGGCTTTTCTTAGGCTCAGAATTCCTTGGGTAGCCACATACTTGGTAAAGCCCTCTTCAAGAGCTTTGATGCAGGCTTTTTTTATGTGTTCAGGAGTATCAAAATCAGGCTCACCTGCCGAAAGATTTAAGATGTCTTCACCTTGCTCTTTAAGAGCTTTGGCTTTAGCGTCTATGGCTAAGGTTGCGGAAGGTTTAAGACCTTTTACCCTTTCGGAAAGAAAGCTCATACACCCTCCTAAAAAGGATTTTCGAGCCTATTTTAATTGAATATACTTAAAATTTGTTCACATGACAAGGCAATTTTAGACTGTCATCCTTTACCCCTAAGGTTAATCCTCTTTGAATGCGCAACCATCATATCGATGGACCTTTCTTATTTATTTTGCCCGCGATGCCATAAGCATACTTGTTAAACATCTCAAACCTCTTGACCTCTATTCCAGCCCTTCTTAAATAATTCTTGACCTCATCCTCAGAATATACTTCTGAGGGAGGAGGTCCTTTGTCTCTATCTATCTTTGTCCAGTCTACAATCAAAAGGGTTGCGTCAGCCTTCACAACCCTTTTTATCTCTTCAAGATACCTTAGCGGTTCTTTAAGCTCATGAAAAACAAAGGCCATGAAGATAAAATCTATGGAGCTTTCAGGCAGCGGTATAGAATCCTCCCCTGACTTCAGGACCTCAACGTTTCTCAGCCTTAAATCTTCGACCCTTTTCTTTGCATAATCAAGGAGCTTCGGTTCAATGTCTACTGCATAGACCCTTCCTTTTTCACCAACAAGTTTTGAAAGATAAGGGAGGTAAAAACCTGTGCCTGTCCCTACATCAAGAACAGCCGTTCCTTCTTTTAGACCAAATTTATTTAGAACTGCTTCTGGGTGAAATATTTCAAGCCTTGAAGGGTCCTCTAATTTTTCAAGCATTGAAGGATCAAACTTATGCGCCATATCGTTATTATACCTCTTTGTAAACCCTTGACAAACCTATAGATATTGATTAATTATTTTAATGTGAAATGGGCCCGTAGCTCAGCTGGTTAGAGCCGCCGGCTCATAACCGGAAGGTCCCAGGTTCGAGTCCTGGCGGGCCCATCAATTCCTTGATAATGAACCTTACGGTTTCTGATATCTTAGAGTTTTTAGAAAACGTTGCTCCTTCTTCCTTAGCAGAAAAAAATGACCCCATAGGTTTACAAGTCGGTTCAAAAAAAGCTCTTGTTAAGGGCATCCTCTTAACGGTTGACCCAAGCATCTCAGCTTGCAAGTTCGCTGTAGACCAGGGTTTAAACCTCATCTTTTCTCATCATCCACTTTTCTATAATCCGGTGCAAAGCTTAACCCCTGATGCTTACCCTGGAAATGTTGCCTACTTTGCGGTTAAAGAAGGTCTAAATCTTATTGCTTGGCATACCCCGCTTGATAAAGTCTCTTGGGGTGTAAGTGCAGCTCTTGCGGAAAGGCTTGGCTTATCCTCTGAAAGCCCAATCCTTTCTGAAACTTCCTTGGGTGAGGGCAACGGTCTTGGGGTTCTGGTAAAATTTTCAAAATCTGTTAAACTTGGTGAGCTTGCAAAAGAAATAGCAAAGAAGGTCAATTCTTGGGTGATGATGGTTGGAGACGAAAATTGTGAGGTAGATAGCTTAGGCATCTGTGGAGGTTCCTGCTCCTTTCTTATGGAACACTTAAAGAAGCTCTCAGTTAAAACCCTTCTTACTTCGGATGTTAAATATCATACTGCCAAACAAGCCGAAGAAGAGGGCTTCAATTTCTTAATCGTAGACCATGGCGTAGCTGAAAGCTTTGTGCTTCCTAAGCTCAAAGAAAGGCTAAATCAATTTCTCACCCAAAGGGGGTTCCAAGTTCCCATAGCAATTTTTACCGAAAAAAGTCCATACAAGACCATACAGGAGGTGCAGGCTAAAAATGCAGGATGATATTGTGCGACTCATTGAGTTGCAGAAGCTTGACTTAGAAATTCTAAAGTTAGAAAGGTCAATGGCAGAAGTCCCAGAAGCATTAAAGAAAGCAAAAGAGAAAAAGGAAAGCCTTCAGGAAAAATTAGATAGCCTTACAGCGATCATAGAAGAAAAGGAAGCTCAAAGGAAACTTTTTGAAGAGGAACTAAAAGAGGAGATAAAGAGGCTTAAACAAACTCAGGCTCGGCTAACCCAAATCAGAGGAACAAGGGAATATCAAATCTTACTTGCTGAAATAGAAGAGATAAAAAGAACAAACAAGCAAAAGGAAGAAGAGATCCTTAAGCTTATGGAGGAAATAGAAAAGCTAACAGAAGAAAAAAACAAGATTGAAGAGGAATTGAATAAGATTACTCAGATCTTTGATGAAGAAAATAAAAAATTTGAAGAGCTTTGTCAAAGGTTGAAAGAGGAAATATCAAAGCTTGCGGAAAAAAGGGCTCAGATGGCAAAAAAAGTTTCATCTGGCATTCTCAGAAAATACGAAATGATTAGGCAAAAGAAAGGGGGAATTGGTATAGCACCCGTTGACAATGGTGTGTGCGAAGGATGTCATATGGCAATTCCTCCACAACTTTACATAGAAATTCAAAAGGATAACCGTTTCCATGAATGCCCGCATTGCAAGAGGATCATCTATTTTAAACGGTATTATCATCAAGAACCATTAGAAGAACCGAACCTAAAGGAAGCAAAAGCAAGTTCGTGAAGCGTTATTTCCTAAGCCAAGAAAATCTTAGGACAATTCTTAAAGAGGTCGAAGAGCTTCTTCGATTAGAGAAGGTTGGAGCCATACCTACGGAAACTTTCTATGGACTTGCCTGCAATCCCTTTTCTCAAAAGGCGTTGGAACGCCTTGTAGCTATTAAGGGACGGGAAGAAGGAAAACCAATATTACTTCTCTTGGGAAGGCTTGATGACCTTCTTGTAGTAGCTGAGAGGGTTCCACCTCTGGGGTTAAAGTTGATTAAACTTTTTTGGCCAGGTCCTCTTACTTTGGTTCTTCCTGCCAAGAGGAACTTGCCAAAGCTCATCACTGCTGGGACAGAAACGGTTGGGGTGAGGCTCTCAAGCCTTGAGCTAACAAGGAAGGTTGCCCAAGCCTTCGGTGGACCTATCACGGGAACGAGCGCAAACAAAAGCAATGAGCCAGCCATCTCAGACCCTGAAGAGCTGTTAAAAAAGTTGCCTGACCTTGACTTTATTTTAGATGCGGGAAAGACTGAAGGGAAAGCCCCTTCTACTGTAGTATCCGTGGTAGAAAATAGGCTGGAGTTGATACGCGAAGGAGCCATACCTTTTGAGGAAATAAAAAGAAGGCTTGAAGAAGCTTAGCATAGCGAGGGAGCACAAATATGAAGACAGCCAACCATTTATTGTCATCCCGAGCATAGCGAGGGAGCCAAACATGAAGATAGCCAACCATTTATTGTCATCCCGAGCATAGCGAGGGAGCCAAACATGAAGATAGCCTTCTGTGGAAAGGGTGGAGTTGGTAAGAGCACCCTTGCTACCCTTTTAGCCCTCACCTTCCTTGATGAGGGATACAAAGTGCTTGCCATTGATTCTGACCCAAGCCCCCATCTGGCAAGGCTTTTTGGTATAAAAGACGAGGTTAAGCCCATAGCCGAGATGGCAGACCTTTTAGCGGAAAGAGCGGAGAAACAGGGTCCATACTACACCCTTAATCCAAAAATCGACGACCTCCCTGAAAAGTTTGCCTTAACTAAGGATGGGCTTAGGCTTATGGTTTTGGGAGCTATCAGGGTTGCAGGGGGTGGCTGTGCCTGTCCAGAACAGACGGTTTTAAGAAGGCTTTTGCACTATCTCATCCTTACCGCAAGGGAAGTAGTCATCGTTGACATGGAGGCAGGAGTAGAACACTTCGGACGAGCAACAGTTACCCCTATGGATGTGATTTTGGTTGTGGTTGAGCCTTCAGCCGGAAGCCGAGAGACAGCAAGGCAGATTCTTCGCTTAGCAAGCGACCTAAACCTTCTCAAGGTCTATCTTTTGGGAAATAATGTTAAAAATAAGGCTCAAGAGGAAGTCTTACAGAAAGAATTTGGAGATAAGCTCCTTGCTATTTTCCCCTATGACGAGGAGATAGATGAGATTGAGCTTAAGGGGGGCTCCCTTTGGGATTACCGCGGGCTTCTTTTTCAAAGGATGAAGGAGGTTAGGCTTGCCCTTGAAGGAATGCTCAATCAACCTTCCTGATATACAAAGCGCAAAACCTGATACGCTCATCCCTATAAATAAGGTCGGTATAAAAAACTTAAAATACCCTATCAAGGTTCTTGACCGAGCCAAAGGATTTCAAGATACCGTAGGGGAGTTCAACCTATATGTAGACCTTCCCTCTCATTTTAAAGGAACGCACATGAGCAGGTTCGTTGAAGTCCTGAATGAGTTTAAGGACGAAATCCATGTAAAAAACATAAAAGAAATCCTAAGAAAGCTAAAGAGTAGGCTTTCTGCTCGGTCAGCCCATCTTGAGGTTTACTTCCCCTACTTTATAGAAAAAAAAGCTCCCGTTACCGGGGTCGCAGGGCTAATGGAGTATCAAGCCTTCATGAAAGCTGCCCTTTTTACAAGAAAGTTTGATTTAGTTCTCGGTGTGGTTGTGCAGGTTATGACCCTGTGTCCCTGTTCTAAAAGCATTAGCAAGTATGGTGCTCATAATCAAAGGGGGATTGTTACCATTCAAGTTAGGAGTAAGCCTTTCATCTGGCTTGAAGAGCTGATTGAAATCGCCGAGGAGAGCGCCTCATCCCCTGTTTATCCTATCCTTAAGAGACCGGATGAAAAATATGTAACAGAAAGGGCTTATGAGAACCCTAAGTTTGTAGAAGATGTAGTTAGAACCTGCGCAAGTAAGCTCCTACAGATCGAAGGTATATATTGGTTTTCCGTTTCTGCTGAAAATTTTGAATCTATCCATGGGCATAACGCCTATGCTTACATTGAGCACCCTTCTCAGGGTTATTCTTCAGAGAGCTCTATCTCAAAAAAGGATGCTCCGCATTCGTAGCACTTAACATCAAGGGTATTATCTATCATGGCTACATAGATAACATTGGCACCGCATTCTTTGCAAAGCTCTATTTTTTCATCCTCAATCGCCTTAAGGATCTCTTCTTTCAAATCCTCTGGGATATCGGGGTCAAAAATTACCTGCATAGAGCCTCCGGTCTATTGAATGGTTTCTAAAATTTTAACAACGACTTCCTAAGTTGTAAAGTATTTTTTACGAAATTTTGAAAAATTTTTAGTCTTCTTCGAAGACTTCAGCTGTGAATAAATAGAGCTTTGTCTTTGGGTCCTTATAACAATCTTCAGGGAGACCAGCCTTAAGACAGCCTTGGCGTAAAAATTCCTCCCGAGTTAGATTGTATTCCGTTGCTACCTGAGGAAGGAGGACCCCACGGTTAAAACCTCTGACGATGTAGATGCCGTGTTTGCCAACTTCAACCTCCTCAGGTCTTCCAGGATAAAGAGGACTAAGTATAGATATCTCTATCTTAATCTCAGTTAATTCTTCAACCGATAAAGGCGGGAACCTCGGGTCTTGAAAGGCTGATGAAAGGGCAAGCTCCGGGATCAATTGATAAAGGGGTTTCTCTCCCTCTAAGGAACCAATACAACCCTTGAGCCTTCCCTTTTTAGTTAAAGTTACAAAAGCTCCCCTTTTCTCATAGAGGCTTTTGTAGTCCAGAGGAGGCGGGGAAGGCGTAAAAGGCTCCCCTTTAAAGTAAGATACTAAAGCCTTGCGAGCAAGGGTTAAAAGATATCTCCTTTCTTCATTAGTAAGCATTATTCCTTAAATCCGAGCTTTTGTAAAATTACCTCCTTAGGTATGAGACCACTTATCATCTCTCCATCAGGGAAGATAAAGGTTGGCGTGCCTTTAATCCTTAAGGAAGACACGAATTTCTGTGCATCCTCAATGAGCTTTTTTCCAGCTTCGCATTGATTTTGGCTTTTATAACCCTGCCTTAGTCCTTCAAAGCCTTTCTTGTCGCAGATGATAGAGATTGATTTTGCCTTGGCTTCAGGATGAATTTGCACAAGAGGGAAAAGGATAACCTTTACCGCAAGCTTTCCTTGCTTTACAAGCTCATCGAGCATCTCCTCTGCCCTTTTACAGATGGGACAGTCTGGGTCGGTGATGAAATACACAAACTTGTCTGATTTACCGTAGACAAAGGCCACCCTTTTTTCTAACTCAGCAAGCAGAGAAGGATTTAGCACAATCTTGTTTAAGAGAGCAAGCTTCTCTTGGGTCAGATTTTTCTTTGTTGATACCTCGATGATGTTTCCCGCGACAAGATACCTCCCTTGGGGGTCAACATATACCAAGCCTTTATCAGTATCTGATACTTTCAAGATTACCGAACAAAGTCCAGAAACCTCTGCTGGTTCAACCTTCTCTATCGTTAGCCCTTTTTGCAGTCCATCGAGGATCTTCTGCATATCTTCAACCTTAGGGCAACTAAAGCTTGTGGCTCCCTGCTTACAGCCTGAAAAAACTAAAAGTGACGCAAAAGCTAAGATTGTTAGAAACTTTTTCATGTTTATCCCCCTATATTTTTGTAGTAATTAATCATTTGATTTTAGCCGACGTTATACATTATATTCACTTTTTTAATTTTTTACAATTTTTGCTCCAAGCCCCCGCTTTTTGTCCTGCAGCGCCCCCATTTTTTGTCCTGCCGAGCGTAGCGAGGCACCCCTCCCCCGCCACCTGTCTTGCCGGACGTTAGCGAGGCATCCCCCACTTCATTCGGGACGACGTCCCAGGGAGACCCCTCAGCTTGCCCTCGGGGTGACAGCCTCCCACCATGTCTTCCCAAGGCACGCCTCCCTTTTTGTCTTCCCAAGGCACGCCTCCCTTTTTGTCTTCCCAAGGCACGCCAGTGCCGAGGGACCCCTCAGCTTGCGCCTCGGGATGGCCATGAGGGACACTATAAGCTACTATGTCATTTTTCTTTAGTTGAAAGATAAAAGTTAAGGTCTATCACCACTAAGCGAAGAGTTCCAGGTATAGGCTCACCTTCAGGTGTTCTTTCTGTCTCTACATATTCAAGGTCACAACCAACGGTTAAGGCAGCTTAGATCATACCAGCAGTAAAAGGTTTGAGTCCACCAGTTATATATGCTATAACATCTTCCGGTTTTAGTCCCACTTTTGGGGCTTCCTCTTCTAAAATCTTTCTCACCGCATGATAAGCATCTCCAGCCTCTGGTTGAGTAATGTAGACAGGATGCACCTGAGTGTTAAGACCCTTTTCGTTTAAGTGTTTAGGGAATTCGCTTTAATTTTTCTTAACTTTCTGAATATTCTGCATTATTAACCAGCAATGCAAAGCTCCGCCTCCTTTATGATGATGTTCGAGGGCAAAAAGGAGATGGTCAAAATTCCCTGGACCAAAGAGCCAAATTATTCCAGCCCGAGGTGGAGCAAGCCGTGTTTCATCAACATCAACATCAACATGTAGCGAGCGATAGCGTCCGCGATTCCGATGGTAAAGAAACACAGCTAAAGCTGTAATTAAAACAATAGCCAAAAAGGACGAATAAGCTCGTGTCTTGGCTCAGTTAAGAGTTAAAAAACTAAATGTCCAGAAAGGTGAACGGCAAATAGACCGAGAATAATAACCCCTATAAACTCTGGTGTTAACTCCGCAACATGAAAAAAGGCTTTGAGAAAGTTTAAAAATTTTTTTTGCTTCCTCATTCTTATTCTCTTCAGGAATTAATGTAGGATAACTCATTAAGAACTCTTGCTTTTTTAAGGAAAAAAACTCAACATACTCCCTTTTAAATCTAACTACTTAAGATTTCACTTCTACTATCCCTTTACTATCCCATTTAAAAAAAGCCCTGCTCTTACCTTTTTCAGTTGCCAAAGACCGTTTTTTTTAGTTTATACAACAAATTTTCCCGAAAAATCAACAAAGTTTAACAAAACGCAGTGAGTCAATAAAATCAAGAAGCTTTCTCACTACTACGAAGAGCCTGCTAACCTTTTGGGATATGTTTAAGCCTTTCTTCAAAGAGCTTTCTGAGCTTTCGCCTTTCCTTCTTACGGGCAATATATCCGCTTATAAGAGGGATAAAAATTCCTCCAGCAAGCCACACGATGAAGACCAGAAAACCAATGGGAAGCAGTAAAAGAAAAAGCCACCAAAGGTAGTAGCCCGTTAATATGTATAAAAGAGCTATTAAAACCGAAGGCATACTGAAAGTTTAGACATGGATTTCTCGATTGCAATAGGCTTACAGCTAATAGATAATTTTTCCCGCCAGCTCTTTGCCGTGAGGGGGCGTGTAAAACTTTGGACCCTTACAAAGCTTAGAAGTTAGCTCAAGCCGAGATTTAAGCAGCCTTCATGACCATGGGAACTTGACAACTGTCCAACTCCACACGGTGAATTAGAAACTTATTCGCAATATAAACAGAAAGCTTGCATATTATGCTTTCAACTCCACACGGTGAATTAGAAACCTTTTATTGTGTAAACAATGCTGACAAAATCAAAAATCTTTCAACTCCACACGGTGAATTAGAAACAATGATTATTTTATTCTAAAAGAAAAGTATCCAGATCTTTCAACTCCACACGGTGAATTAGAAACAAAGCTGGGGCATTATCAAGTTTAACTGGGCAAAAAGCCTTTCAACTCCACACGGTGAATTAGAAACTTATGGATATGGGCATCGGGTTTGGGGTTTAGGTTTCTTTCAACTCCACACGGTGAATTAGAAACGAGAGTGTTGTAGATGTGAGTATAAGGGTGTTTGTGCTTTCAACTCCACACGGTGAATTAGAAACCTTTACATATGTCGCTAAATTTACTCGTCGAATAATTATCTTTCAACTCCACACGGTGAATTAGAAACCTCAAAGCTCAACTACTTTAAATATAAGTATTTTTCTAATTTTAGTCAAGGTAATACTCCCCCGAAAATGAAGTATATTTCCGAAAAACCTCAGTCATGCATGATAAAAAATTTAATACCCCCTCTCATGCCTTAATTTTTAAGATTTTCAATGGAGGAGCATAAGAACATCAATACATTTTCATGTCTTTATGCCTTAACATATAGACGATTTTAAGGTATAATTTTTAAAACCATGAAAAAACAAGCGAAAAAGAAGGGTCAAAAGACGGTTCGAACCACAATAGTTCTCCCTTAGGAAATTCATCAAGCTTTAAGAATTGAGGCAATAAAGAAAGGAATTTCAATGAGTAAATTATTGGTCCAAAAGTTGGAAGAACTTGAAAAGTATAAACAAAAATTCGGAGGAATAGCCTCTGCTGAAGATTTTTTTTAACTCCACACGGTGAATTAGAAACACTCGTTAAAAACTCTATATTCTCTGTTTCAGATTCATTAAGCCCTCGCTAACACTCAAGATAACGAAGAAGAAAGATGACCACCGTGGGGAAGGTGCCATATTCACTTGTCAAAGAGCGATTTAGTTTACTTATAATATGGCTTTAAAAATAATATAATTTAAAAAATTGTGCAAGCCCCATGTGTCGCGCCAAGGCGTCAGCCGTGGAGTCCCTCGGCGCTTGCGTGCCTCGGAATGACAAAAAGGGATGCGTGCCTCGGGATGACAAAAAGGGATGTGTGCCTCGGGATGACAAAAAGGGATGCGTGCCTCGGGATGACACGGATGGGCTGTCACCCCGAGCCATTTTTATCGCCCCGAGGCGCAAGGGAAGGGGTCTCCCTGGGGACGCCGTCCCGAACGAAGTGAGGGATGCCTCGCTATAGCTCGGCAGGACATGGGGACGGGGATGCCTCGGTATCGCTCGGTAGGACAAAGTAGGGGTGCACAATTATACCTTAATTTTAGCATGAAAAAGTTCGTAATCAAAAATCTCTAAACAACCTCCAAATAGCCAAAGCCTTGCCCCGTTCTAACACCAAGCCCATATTGATAAACAAATTTTAAAATATCAGGGTTATCTGTATGAAGGTTAAACATCCCTAAGAAGCCTCTTATGTATCCATCATAATGCTTGATAAACTCTTCCTTTATGGATACTGGCTCAAGATAGAACTCTGTAAAAGGGATTGGCTTTGTAAAAAGTGCAGAAATTCGCCTCTGCAAGTTTTCTACAAGCCATTTATCAAAATCTTCATCAATCGGTGTAGCATAGCGTTCTCGAGGGGATCTTGAATTGGTGTTCCTTTCTATAATCACAGGAGATAGAGCTTTGAATTTATAGTTAAGAGGTGGTTCTTTTTCTACAGTTATTTTCTCAATTTTAAAAAAAGCACCTTTTTCAGCATTGAGACTTAAGTCATGAAGATAGCCCTCTTTTTTAAATCTAAGGATACCGTTATAAAAAGATATAGCTACCTTTTCATCTCCTGTTGAAAAACGAAAAGTTATTGGGTCTATTACTTTTAAAAAGTCCTTGCTAAACTTTGCGTTCTTGCCAAAATACACAGCAAAGGTATAAGGTTTCACGCTCCTTTCATTAAACCTCTCGGCAAAAACCCTCTTAAGCAACGATATAAACCTTCTTCTGTAGTCTATGCTTATTATTGCCTCTTTTTGGGGCTCAGTTTGGCAAAGTTTAACTTTAAACCTCATTTTCCCTTACTCCTCATTGAGTTTATGCTAAAATATCATATTTATAATACATTATCCACTGGATCTTTAACATTGGTCAATATTTCTCTATGATAAGGAATGTAGTCTTCAAAAATATAGATTATCAAGGAATCTTTATCTTTGTCAACTATCCTCAGCATTTCTCTTTTTAAACGTTCAAGCTTAGAAAGAGTGAGAGACCCTTCAAACACCGATTTTTGAACATGATGTAAGTATCTTCTTGCCGTTTTTAAAGCCTTTTGCAACCGCTTTTGTCCTGCCTTTTCCGTTGTATCTATATCGTATACTAAGATTACTCTCATTTTCTCAGTTTACTATTTTATTACTATTTTAAACTAAAATAGTTCAAAGGCTGATAAAACTTTTCTCCGGTTAAATGTTTTATTAACTTGTATAATTCAAGCCTAATCAGTTGGCGATGAGAAACATTTCTTTTTAATTTTGGATAATACACCGTTGAGTTCAATATCTCATCAAAGGCTTTCAAAAATTTTCTTCTCCCCTGCTCGTTCAAATAACAATATTCTGTTTCTTCTAAGAAGTCATTTTCATTTATTTTCTTTGTATTGATAAGCTTAATTATTAACCTATCAGATAAAATAGGCTTAAATACTTCTGCAACATCTAAACATAAAGAGTGCCTTTTTTCAAAAGGTTCATGCAAATAGCTAATAGTAGAGTTTAGAGGAGTATGATAAAGCTCACCAAGGACTTTAGCATACACCAAGGAGTTACCAAAAGATATAAGCGCATTCAATGGATTACCAGGAGGTCTTTTTGTCCTTTCTTCAAATTCCCATCCTGTTTTTTCTTCAAGGACTTTATAGCATAGCTTTTTAAAAGAACCTTCTATGTTCATTATTTCTGGTATGCTTCGTGCATTGTTTAACCTTTCTATATGTTCTGTTGGGTCTATATCATATAGCTTTACATAATTTATAATTGCACTATAGACAAAGCTTTTAGCAAGAAAAAGTCTTTTTTCTTGGTTTAGATAATGTTCTGCCTGTTTTATAAGAATGTAACCAGATAGATTTCGCTCTCTGGGATAAAAGCTTCCTATATAATAACCATAGTAGTTAAAAAAATGGGCAACTATGTTATACTGAGAAAGTAGTCCTAGAAATTTAGTATTTGTGCTTACTTCTGCCATCACGAATAGCTCAGCTACATTCTCTATAGGTATTTTCTTCTTTATTTCTTCATTTTCAAAAAAAATGGTATTTTCTTCCCTTCTTAATTTCCCGTTTGTGGTTATATAGTAAATCTCAGGCATAACAATACTCAAAATAAGCGCATTTTTTACAATATGGTTTGTTTATTACTGAGGGAGGGTTTGGTAAATGAATTACCATTTCTATGTTGTTCAAAGCATTTTCGATTATTTCTTCATCTTTTTTCTCAAAATCAACTCTTTCAATTCGTTTGGCTTTAGGATAATGTATGATTCCGTGGGAAACTTTCAATCCTTTGTTTTTCAAATAGTATATATAATATTTTACTTGTAAAATGTGAGCTTCTTCCAAAGCTTTTGAATGCTTAACTTCGTGCACAACGAGCCCATCTTCTGTGCGAAAAAAGTCTATGTTTACCGGCTCATAAGTAAAGTCGACATATTTCTCTCGTTGAAAGCTCGTTTCATCCAAAAGCTTTCCCAGTTCAACATATTCCGATTCCTTTTCAAGGGCAAGTCCCCAAGTAAAAAGCCAAAGCTTTCTTTGACAAACTATGTAGTAAGCAACTTGAGTGCCTTTATACTTTAGCTCCCTGAGGTCCATTCAGATTATGTTATCTTTCTGTTTTCTATCAGCTTCCACTTCCGTTTGCTCCGTGTCAGCTTTGAGCTCTAATATAAAACCCGTGTCTTCGCTATAGTCTCCCTCTATGTAGTAGATGCCAAGTCTGTCGTGAATTTTTTGTCTTTCTAACTCTTTAACAGACCACACAGGAAGAGAAAAGCTGTATTCAAGGATGTCGTTAAAAAACTTTATCCTACTTACAAAATCTCCCTTAGCCTTTTCCCAATCTTTAAGTAGGCTTTCTACCTCTTCTTTAAACTGCTTGGGAATGACTTGCACTGCAGTTATATCCCTAAAAAGGTCTTGAGCCTCTGCCTTACTCCTTATAAGACTATTCCCTCCCTCCCAAAGGCTCTTTATGTAGCTTTCAGCCTTTTTAAATCCTTCCCAATACTTGGTGCCAACTAAATCCGGCTCGGAATAAATGCTCTCCATAAGCTCCCATTTAAAGTCCCAATCCCAAAGCCCGTCTTTTAGGTTCTTTAAAGTGCACTCGTGTAGATGCTTGTCATACACAGGACCTATGCCGGAACAAGCCTTGGTGAATACAAACACATTGGGAGTAGCAGTTCCCTTCTCTCCTTTTCTGTTGCACCTACCCATCCGTTGTATTAGACTATCTGCGGTAGAAAGCTCGGTAAAAACATAGTCAGCATCAAGGTCAAGGGATACCTCGGCAAGTTGAGTTGTGATCCACAAACCATTTTCTTGGCTTTCAAAGAATGTCTTTATATCTCTTTCCTTTTCTTTTCTGTCTTTGAGAATGAACCTGCTGTGCAGTAGTTTAGCGTCTTTAAATTTTTTCTTTACCTCTATTGCCTTTCTTACAGTATTAACCACCACAAGCACCTTAGCTTTGTGAGAAAGTTCTATCATTTTCTCTACATGATTGTCTATGCTACCGTTTATAACCTGAACATGATGGTAAGGTTTTTCCTGCGTGTTGAAGACTCTAAACTCTACTCCCATCCTTTCAAACCTTTCCCTCAAAAACTCAGGGAATGTGGCAGTCATAACCAAAAACTTTCCTCCATTTTGGGCTAAAACCTCCAAACCTTGAACTATAAAAGCTAAGGTTATAGGGTCGTAAGACTGAAGTTCATCGATCACAAGCCTCGAGTAGAGAGCAGTTGCATAATACTTTTCAAAGCCCTTATACCTGAAAACAAAGTGCATAAGTTGGTCTGGAGTGGATATGATTATGGGCTTGGCAAAGTTGCGAGAAAGAAAGTAGTTTAAAAAGACCGTGTCTTCTCGGTTATTTTGAATATCTTCAGCTTCAGCGTGTTCCTCTTTTTCAAGCAGATAGCTTAAAGCACTTGAATGTAAAAGCCCCGCATAATTTCCCAAAAGTCTTTCCGCCCTCATATAAATGCCGTTTGCGGAAACTCTATATGGCAGCATGAAAAAACCTTTCTTTTTTAGATAAATAAAACCAGCTTCAGTTTTTCCAGCACCGGTTGGAGCGATTACTACAAGGTTTTTATCTCTATTCTTTTTTATATAGACTTGCATATCGTTTGGTGTTTTTTGTTGTCTTCGGAAAAACTCATCTACAAAGTTAAGCGTATCGTCTGGCGGAATTTCTTCAACCTCTTTTACCTCTTTTGAACTGCTTGCGTGGTCTATACGAAGAAGTAGCCCCTTTAAAAGCCGATAATACTGAAGTAGTTTCCCTTCAGAAAGTCCAAATGTTTTAGCGATGTCTTCTTTTAAGTATTCTGTTTCATCTTTTTTCAGCATGAATCTTACGGGATTTTTCTCAAAGCCAAACTCTTCTTTTAATACTCTTTCCACATCTTCTATAGGCACCTCTTCCACAGGATGATGATGTAAAACTAAAAGTCTAACAATTTTTCGTATAAGCTCATTTTCGATATCTACAAACGCAGGAGAAAGAAAATTATGTTTAACCTCAGGAAGTCCTTTTATAGGCTTTATGTTTTTGTTCCCTATTTTTCTTTGAAACATACAATGAACTTTTCCATAGTCATGATACTCGCAGGCAAAGGTCAAAATCTCCCAAAAGTTTTCTTTTAGTTCCTTGGGAAATTCATTTGGGATAAGTTGATCTATCTCTTGTCTATAATATTCTTTGAGTATCTCTAAATTTTCCAAGAGTTTATCAGTATGCTCTCTTATAGTAGTTCCATCATCCTTTGCCCAAAGATCTCTAAGTAGACTCTGAAGTTCCTCCTTCATTGGTAGCTTCCTCTTCTTTGCTTTTCTCCTCAGAGTTTAATCCTATTAAAAAGGCGTAGGCGATCATGCTAAAGTTTTTGTCATCCAAAGCCTCCTTGAAAAGATACGGAATTTCTTTTTCCACCTCAAGATATGCCCTTATCAGGTTGTGAATGAAGTATTCTTTGTCCTTCCTTCTTACTGCTTCAAGTAGTCTGTAAGTGAGCGGTTCAAGCTTTTTCTGTGTGCGTTCGTCTTCGTTGTAGAGCCTTTTTAAGGCTCTTCCTGCCCCAAATGCCCAATTGATGTAGCTTTTTTGCTCGTTCATGTTTAACACCTCCTGAAAGTTTATAAAGAAAAGTAAATTTGGACTTAAATACTTCATATTCCTTCCAGCTCTAACTATTTTAGCATCTATCGTGTTAGCCTCTAAATTCTTATAACTCTCTTTCCGGAAAAATCCTGACAGCAAAAGGAACAAGAATTCATAAAGGGATCGCCCTGTGTAGATGTAGAAAAGAAATTCAGAAAAGATATCTTGAAGGTTTTTAGGATATTTGTCAATCAACTTCCTAATAGCACTTGCTAAGTTTGGGCTTATATGAAAGGAGTATATGTATGCGGTAGCATCTCCCACCATTTCTATTTCTACAAAGTAAATGTTTTGTAAAACCCAACTGCTCTTTTGTTTTTCCAAATCTAAAACATACCTTACAATGCTCCATACTTTACCAAGTTTTTCCTGTTCTATTTCCTCTTTTGTGCTTAGAACCAAGTTCATCCTATAAGTTTCTAAAAGGTCGTCGGGAATATAGACGAAAAGATACTTTCCTGCAGACCTGTAAAACCCTACGCTTGCAAAGTAAAGCAGGAATTCACACTTCTTGCATATGGGTATTGGTTCCCATATAAGGTTTCTGACCGTTTCAAGGCTTGCAAACAGTGGAGTAAAGGTAGTAGCATCTACAAAGTTTTTAGCTTGTCTTTCATGACAGAAAAAGCAAGTTTGGGATGTTTCCGCTACTTTGGATAGAAAGTATTCATAACCTTCCATAAAGCTACTTTTCACTTGATTTTTAACTTGGTTTATGTTTTCTATGGATACACCTTTAAGCTTGGTTATGTAGCTTAAGGCGGGATTTGTAAAAGGGCTGTTTTTGTAAAAATCTCCCAAACTTCTGAGAATTATCACATTGTAGGGATTAAACTTGCTTTTGTCCTTCTCTTTTTCATAAGAAGCCCTTAAGGTATGCTCTGCATCTTTTAACAGATACTCTGCGTATAACTCGGGCAATCTTTGCCATAGCTCTTTGGGAAGTGTTAAAGACTTCTCTTTCACAAATTTTCCTATATCCTCCCCTGCATTTTCTAGGACCTTTAAAGCCCCTACACATGCGCTTGCCATAAGCCAATTGCCTGCATAAAACCTGACATATTCTTCTTCAACTCTTCTTAATTCTGCTACTTCCGGCTGAGCCCAAAAAACAGGATTGTTATCTTCATCAAGGATTAAAGAACCGTAAATTTCAGTTCCCTTTTGAAAGTAATAGGCGTCAATCCAGGAGTAAGTTTTTGGCTTTTGAGAATTCTTGTAAAAGTAAGAAAGACTAAAAAGTATCCCTTCACCAGTGCCTGCAAGGCTAATCCTTTCCTTAAACTCCTTTGGGATATAGGCATGATAGCTTAGCGTTATGTTGTCCTCTTCAGAAAAAAATTTTTCAAAGCACTTGACCCTTTTTACCTCCTCCACCTTCACCGGATACTCTCCCCCTGACAGAAAGAGAAGTTCCCTTGGCTCCTTTAAACCGCTCTCAATTTCCTTCAAAAGTTCTTCGCTTGCTTTTATGTGGATTAAGAGCCACAGGTTATAAAGAATTGGAACTTGCAGTGGAAGTTTGTCAAGCTTTTTATCTTTGAAGTTATATTTTTTATACCACACATAATCCCGGTATATGGCTTGATAATCCCCCTGAATGGAGATTTGAAAATACTCCCCGTTCCACTTTCTTCCCATGGCACGATAGATGAGCCCTATTACGGTAGAGTAAGGAGGAAGCGGATAGACCTCTATGCCTTTTATGGAAAGGGGATTTTTGAAAATCCCGGTGGGAGTGTAGAGTTTAACTTTAAGACACTCCATAGATTTCCTCCACCTTCTTCTTTAGTTCTTCAAAGACTTCTCCCACACTCTTGCAGTTTAACTTTTCTCTTATCTCTTCTTCATTGGCAAAGTATCCTGAAAGCAGTCCACAAATTGTGTTTTTTCTTTCTTCTTTGGGGATTATTCCTTTACAATCAAGGATCCTCGCTACATCTAAAAGTAGTTTTCCATCTTCGGTTTCATTTGCGGAGATGCTTCCCATGAAGAATGGATTTTTTACTTTGTAAATTCCGCCTATCACGAAGATTGGGGATAAGTTTTCATACCTTCCCCTTATTTGTCTTGAAAGTGTCCTTACTATGTCTAAGATGTCTTTTATTCTTTTTACTTTCTCTTCAGGAGGAATAACATTTATCGTCTGATTTTCTCCTTCCCATACTCCTATCCTATCCAAATCTACGGCTAAAGTGTAATGATAGTGTGCGGTATGCTGTTCGGATTGAGTTATAACCTGGGCTTCCTTTTGTTCTATATACTTTATATACCTGTTGTAAGCATCGATGTTATTCATGAAGTCCATGTCTCCTTGAAACTTAGAGATGGAAAAGGCATAGGTAAGTTTTACAGGCGCTATTCTTTTTACGCTATCTCCATAAGAAAGATCTAATTTCTTACTCTTAACGCCTTTCAAGTTGGTAAGAAGACCCCCAAAAAGGTCAAACTCTTCATATGCTTTTAGGAGAGCTTTGCCAAATTCATCTACATCAAGCTTTTCATTTTTCAAAAATCTTTCAACAAGCTCTTTTACTTTTTCATCTAAAAGCTTCCATCCCTTTTCTTCTTTTCCTTTCCTTCTTATGTCGTATTTAAGAGCCTTGTCAGACACATAGGTAACTTGTGAGTTATCTCCCAATGAAAGCTTCTTAAGGATGGAAACATTTCCAATGTTTTCTCCGTAGTTAAGACTTGTTACTTTTTGCGTAATGATAGTAAGAGTTAATACCATCTTACCCCTCCTTGTGTTGATGTTTTTTATACCTTTTTTCTTTTCTCCTAATTTATTTATAATTAGAAAAAATTTTACATTCTGACATCCATTAAGCCTAATCGCCTCAGGTTAAGCTTCAATCTCCTAAGCTTCCTTCAAAACTTGATAGCTTGAAGTGCATCCGTCTTCCCATGATGAAGATGAGGAATTCCGGTCGTCCCAGCTTGAACTTGATGAAGACCAATCATCTAAACTTGATGAAGCGCTTGTTGAAGTATCATCATGACAGGAATCATAGTATATGTTTCCGGGTATGTGGCAATAGGCTGGGTCGGTTAAGATATCATCATGACTTGAAGAAAAATCACTATCCCAAGTTGAGGATCTAAAAACATAGTCATCATCCCAAGTGCTTCTGTAGAATGAATCATCGGAGGTGGAGCTTGGCGAGACGAGTGAATTATAGTCTAAATCGTCATGCTTCGGTCTGTAGACAGGTGGAGTAGAACTTGGGATTATAGAGGCATTATATCCTCCTAAGATCAGTATTATTATAACTACAAAAAGAACAAAAAGAAAAAACTTCATTATTTACCCCCATAACCTTTGTTTTTATTGCTAACCCTAAAGTTTTTTAGCCCTATTCTATGCCATTTATTTCCTATTATATTATTAAATTCGAAGAGATGGGCAAGTCTGACATGGGTCTGTTTTAAAAATTTGTGCAAGCCCCCCTGTTGTCGCTCCGAGGCGTCTTTTTTAGTCACCCCGAGCACCCTTTTTTGTCGCCCCGAGCATAAGCGAGGGGTCCCTCGGCACTTACGCACCTCGGAATGACAAAAAGAAAAGCACGCCGAGCCTATTTTTATGTCGCCCCGAGCGAAGCGAGGGGTCCCTCGGCACTTACGCACCTCGGGTAAAGCCCGGGGTGATATTAGGTTTTTTTGAACCAGTGCCCTTCAAGTTTAAAATCTCCTTATTTGTAGTATAATTAGTCTTGGTGACGGTCCATGTTTAAAGAAAATGACCTCGTTGTCTATCCAGGCTGTGGTATTGGGAAAATAATTCGTATTGAAGAAAAGGAGATTGCCGGCACAAAGGTGCTAAGTTATGTCTGTAAACTCCTTGACAGGAACACCGAATTCATCATTCCTCAACATTCTGTAAATAAGGTCAAGCTTCGCCCGATAATTTCCAAGAGCTCTGTCCCGCAAGTTTTTAAAATCTTGCAAGAACCAAAGAAAGTATGCTTCAACGGCTCTTGGAATAAGCGCTACAAGGAATATACTGAAAGGTTAAGGTCTGGAGACATTTTTGAGCTCGCAAGCCTTCTTCGGGAGCTGTATGAAATCTCAAAAAAGAAGCCCCTATCCTTCGGCGAACGTAAACTCTTTGAGCAAGCAAAAAACCTTTTGATTGCTGAAATTTCCTTAGCCACTGGAAGGTCAGAAAAAGAATTAGATAAGGAAATTGACGAACTTTTAAAAACCTAAGCCCATGAAGCTAAGCAAGTTTAAAGCCCTTTTTGTCTCGGCAACTACCATCATCGGAGTGATAATCTTCTATCTCTATTTCAAAGACCGTGGATGGTGGATGCTTTTAGCTGGGGGTGGGCTTGGGTTTTTGCTTGGCATTGGGACGCTTTATCTTGAAGATATCTTTAAAAGATTAGCCCCTGTCAAGTTAATAGGAGGAGCCATCGGGCTTGCCCTTGGTCTTCTCCTTGCAAGGCTAATATCAAACTTTTTTGAGATTTTTACTCAAGGCGTATGGCAGGTCTTTCTCTACACCATGAGTGCCCTCGGGCTTGGCTATCTTGGAGCGGTTATCGGTGGTAAAACTTTGGCTGAGCTTCCGATACTTGACTTCTTAGAAAAATTAAGCGAGAGGCTTTTAGCTAAGGTCTCTTTCGGTAGCAAACCACCTAAATCCGCAAAGCCAAAGAGAAACGCTAAGGTTATAGATACAAGCGCTATCATAGATGGCAGGATCGTTGAGGTTGCAAAAACCGGGTGGCTTGATGGTCTTATCTTTGTGCCCCGGTTTGTTGTGGAAGAAATTCAAACCCTCTCAGATAGCACAGACCCGGCCAAAAGAGCAAAGGGTAAAAGAGCTTTGGAACTTTTGCAAGAACTAAAAGAGGTTTTGAAGGGAGATTTTCGCATCATAGACCAGGACTATAAAAACCTTCCCACGGATGAAAAGTTGATCAAACTCTGCGCTGAGCTCCAAGCAAAGCTTATAACCACAGATTACAACCTAAATCAAGTCTGTAAGCTTTACGATGTTGAAGTGTTGAATGTCAACGAGCTCTTCCTTGCCCTTCGCACCCCTGTAAAGCCAGGCGATCAACTAACCATTCAGATAGTAAAAGAGGGGAAAGAGAGGGACCAAGGAGTGGGTTATCTCGATGATGGCACGATGGTTGTCGTGGAACAAGGGAGAAAATTGATCGGTAAAGAGCTTGAAGTTGTGGTAGCCCATCTCCTTCATACCCCGTCAGGTAGGATCGTCTTTGCCCAGCCTAAGAATTAGGCAAATAATTATTAGAAAGAAGCCTTTTTAAAATCTCCCTTCCCTCTTCAACCGTTAAAGGAAGTTTCTTAAGCCCGTTCCTTTCCCAAAGAGGAAAAAAGGTTTCGCCAACCAAAGGATGCCTTAAGTAAACTTTTTCAAGAGGTTGGGGTTTACCGAAAATTTCCTCCGGAGGACCAAGGAAAAAGACCTTGCCCTCAGAAAGGATTAACACCCTGTCTGCGATTTCAGGAACGATATCTACTTGATGGGTTGCGATGAGTAAGGTTATGCTCCTCTCTTCTTGAAGCCTCTTTAAAAGCTTTAAAAACCTTCTTTCTCTGATCGAGTCAAGACCAAGGGTTGGTTCATCAAGGAGAAGCACCTCATGCCCCATGGCGAGAAGTCCAGCAAGGGCAACCCTTTTTTTTTGCCCAAAGGAGAGCTGAGATATAGACCGACCATCAAAGCCTGATAACTCAACGAGGTCTAAAGCTTGAAGCACCCTTCTTCTAACTTCCTCCTCATCAAACCCCATGTTCCGAGGACCAAAGGCTACATCCTCAAACACGGTTGGCGCAAAGAGCTGTTCATCTGGGTTTTGAAAAAGAAGCCCCATCTTACTGTAAATTTCCTTAGGCTTTAGCCTTCTTATGTCTTGACCGTCAAGAAAAACTTCACCTTCATAATCCTTCAAAAGCCCATCTATAACCTTTAAAAGAGTGGTCTTTCCCGCCCCGCTTGCCCCAAGGATGACCAAACACTCCCCAGCCTTGACCTCAAACTCTACATCCTGAAGTAGAGGAGCATCTCCAGAATAGCTAAAGCTTCTTAACTTTACAACCAACCTTGAAGGATGAGAAAAATGGTAAGCCATACTACCATCATACCAGAAAGGTAGACAATTTCCAGAGGACGGAGCTCTGTCTTTTTAACAAAGAGATTTCTGAAATCATAACCCCTTTGTCTCATGCTCAGGATGGCGTTCTCACCGTGTTCTAAGGTCTTGAAAAAGAGGGCCTGAGTTACCGCCTTTACCGAGCGAGCATAGGTCCTTATTCCACAGAAGCCAAGGCGATTTCTTTGAGCGTAGTAGATATTAAGAAATTCGTCGTAGAGTAAGAGGATAAACCTATGAGTAAGAAGCATCAACTCAACGAGTAAAGAGGGGAAGCGAAAGCTGTGCAGGGTCTGCAAAAGTTCGGTAAAAGAAAAGGAATAGAAAATCAAGAGAAAGAGGGTGAAGGCTGAAAGAACCCTTGTGGCTAAGCTTAAGTTTTCAGCAAAACGCTCCGGGTAAAAGGCAAAGGGCGAAAGGCTTACGCTTTGTATCAGAAGAAGCATAAAGGCAACGAATAAAGGCTCGGAATAGGCTTTTAATAGCTCTTTTTGAGGTATGCGAAAGAGCAAAAGAAGTGTTAAATGGAAGGAAAGGACTATTGCATGAAAAGGGATTGAAGCAGAAATAAGAACCATGCTTAGGACAAACAAAAGGTAGATGAGCTTTAGCCTTCCTTCAAGAGGAAGGTTGACCTTTCTTTCTATGAGAAAATGCATGGCTACCCTCAACGAATATCTTTCTAAAGTAATATCCTACCACAAAACCAGAAATACCGAACATGAGGCTAAACATAAAAAGCTCAAGGTCTCCCTCAAGGGTTATGATGCTCTCCTTTGGCTCCCTTCCATGCTCTTTAGCAAGCTCCTCAAGCACCGCCTCATCAAAGCCTCTCCATTTTTCTTCTTTAGACCCCTCTTCAGCCAAAGCAAAAGGCTGGTTTAGAATAAAGCCTAAGAAAAGCACGAGAAGCAAGCCTAAAATCTTGAGTAGTCTTTTCATCTTACACCTCCCAGATAAGAAGGTCTTTTCTTCTTTTGGCTAAGGCTGAGGCAATGGAACCGGCAAGCAATCCCTCAAGGATACCGATGGGAACTTGGGTTGGAAGAAAGGCAAGGATGGCTTTGGTGAAGATGGCAGTAAAAGGTTCTTGCCCGGACAAGGCAAGGGAGAGCTGGAGAGCCGTTGTAAGATAGGTTGCCCAATCGGAAAGAAGCCCCATAAGAAAGCCAACGAAAAAAACAGGAAGGCTTGTCCTTTTTAAGAGGGATAGAGCGAGGTAGGCAAAAAAGCTTCCAACAACAGCCATGGAAAAAGCGTTTGCCCCAAGGCTTGAAACTCCCCCATGGGCAAGAAGAAAGGCTTGAAGGATAAGGACGATAAATCCGGAAAGTATCCCCCCTGCCAAACCAAGGAGCATCACCGCAAGGCTAACCCCCACAGGATGGGAACAGGTGCCCGCAATGGGCACAGGTATGGGAAGCATGGAAAGAAGAAAAACAAGGGCGGTAGCAAAGGCAAACACCGCCTTCTTCTCAGGATGCTCTTTGAGCGTTCTACTTAGTTTTAGGAAAGAGGGGATTAGAACTATAAACAAAGCAATGAACCAAAGCAAGGCTTGGCTAAAGGGAATAACCCCTTCAGCGATGTGCATTGCCAAGGCATTCTTTGGGAGCAAAAATAAAATAAAAAGGAGCTGAAAAACCGTTGACATTGCTTTAACCCTCCCTAAGCGTAGTATTTTTATTTAAAAAATTGTATCTCTTATTCATAGTTTGTCAAGAGGTAACAAGAGGCTGTATTAAAAATGTTTTGGTGCAAGCCCTCCTGCTGTCATCACGAAACTCTTTTTTGTCTCCCCGAGGCGTCAGCCGAGAGGATTCCCTCCGCATGAAGCGTTATCTCGAACGAAGTAAGGGATCCTTCGGCACATACGTGCCTCGAAAAGACAAAAAGGAAAGCGTGCCGAGAGAAGATACGGATGGGCTATCACCCCGAGCCTCTTTTTTGTTGCCCCGAGCCGCAAAAGGCGAGGGGTCTCCAATTGTCAAAAAGGAGATTTCTCGCTACGCTCGAAATGACAAAATGGGTAGGGGATGCCTCTCTACCGCTCGTCAAGACAGGGCAGAGAGCTTTATTGAAAAAATCCAACTTGCTAAGTCTTCGAATAAAGTTTAAAATTATTATTAAATTTCTCAACCTCTAAAAGGAGGGAAGATACTATGGCTATGACCATGGATAGAGTTCTTAGGCTTACGGCAGGGGCGGTGCTCCTTGTGGTAACTTTAGTTGGCATAATTCCCGCTCAAGATGTGCATTGGTTTTGGAAAGCCTTTCTGATCTTTATGGCTATCAATCAAATACAATCTGCCTTTACGAATTGGTGCCCTGTCATGGTTGTCTACAGAAAGCTCGGTATTAAGGAATGCAAAGAGGAAAAATGATTTATCATCTTGATATAGATAAAATCTTAGAAAGTTCAGAGCTTCCCGCCTTTCTTTTAAGTAAAGACCATATCATACTTAAGGTAAATCAAGCCTTCTGTCAATTTTTTGGCATCTCTTGTGAAGATGTAGAAGGGAAAAAGTGCTACGAATTTGCCCATGGCTTAAGTAAGCTTCCGGATTTTTGCCCCTTGCAGGGGGATGCTTACACCTGTCCCTTTACAGGATGCCCTGGCGAAACCTGCCAAGATAAACCACCCTGCTGTCCTAAGGAGCCTTCTTCAGCGCTTAAGGAAGCAAAATCTGCTATCAAAGGGTTTTATCATAAAGATTTTTTTGAGCCAAAACTAAAGAAGTATCTTTTGGTTACGCTAATCCCTTTGTATGATGAAAGGGGCGAGCATTTTGCCTACCTCCACTTTATAGAGGATAGGACTGAAGAGAAGGAGCTTGAGGAGCTTGAGGAGCTTTTGAAGGCAACGGTTGACCTTTATCCTGGGCTCTTTTTCATAAACGATGAAGACTTTAACATCCTTTATGCAAATAAAAATTTAAAGCCCCTGATTGAAAAGGATTGTCCTAAATGCCACTACATCCTTTTTGGGAGGACTGAACCCTGCCCGGATTGTCCTTTATTGAAGGGGGAAGGACATAGGAATAGAATTGTCTTTTCTCCCAGGCTTTCCAAGTATTTTCAAAGGTATTTTCAGGTATTTCGCGCAAGGTCTGGCAAGACCTTAAAATTGACCTTCTACGATGATGTGACCGAGATTGTTAGGCTCTTTGAGGAAAACCCCGTAGCTATAGTTATAACAAAGCCTGATGGAGCGGTCGTCAAAGCAAACAGGCAGGCAAGGGCGCTTTTTGAGGTCCCTGAAGACTTTGAAGCTAAATATTTCAGTGCTAAAGACCTTTGGGTAAACCCTGAGGAGAGACAAGCTTTCATCTCCGAAGTCTTAACAAAAGGTGAGGTAAGGGCTTATGAAGCAGAGCTTAAAACTTTAAATGGAAAGCCCTTCTTTGCCCTTCTTTCCTCAAAGGTCTACAAGCAAGATGGAGAGATCTTAATCTACACCGTTTTAGAGGACATTACCGAATATCTCAAGGTCAAGGAGGAAGCCCAAAAGTTCTTTGAGACCTTGGTTGAGCTTTTGCCGGTTGGGTTGGCTCTTCTTGATGAGGAGGGGAGAACAGTATTTGTCAACTCAAGCTTAGCCAAGCTTACAGGATACGAAAAAAGCAAGCTCCTAAATGAAAGATTACATGACCTTTTGACGGCAACTCCTGAGCTACGGGAGAGGGCAAGGGTAGCCTTTTCTAAAATTCAAAGGGGGCAAACTTCAGCCCTTGCTAAAAAGCATGTTCAGACAAGGCTTAGAAGGAAGGATGGCTCGGAGCTCCCGATTGAAATCTTTTTTGATGAGATATCCTTTTTTGGTAAAAGAGGTTTCCTTGGATTGATCTTTGATATTACTGAGCGGTTGATCCTTGAAGAAGAGGCAAGAAAGGCTGAGAAGACCTTGGCTGTCCTACAGATTGCGGGAGGGCTTGCCCATGACCTAAACAACCTCCTCATGGTAATCAAAGGGCATCTTGAGCTCCTTGAGCTAAAGCTAAAGGATGCCTTAGACCTTGATAAGGCAAAGCATGTAAAGAAGGTAAAAGAGGCCTTTGATAAGGTTTCTCAAAGGGTTTTAGAGCTTTTTATCCTTTCAGGAAGGGATTTAAGAAAGTTTGAAGAGATAAACCTTGCTAAGTTCATTACTGAATGGGTTCCCTTCTATCTTCAGGGGTCTGAGGTCAAGGCTGAATTTTCTGTAGAAGAGAGACTAAAGCTCTTCATGGACCATGCCCATCTTTTGTCTATTCTTCAAAACCTTGTGCTAAACGCCAAGGATGAAATGGGGGGGAAGGGAGTCCTTGAAGTTTCTGCTTTTGCTGAAGATGACAATGTAGTCCTTAAGTTTGAAGACAACGGACCTGGGATACCTGCTGAGCTATTATCAAAGATATTTGACCCTGGCTTTACCACGAAGCCTCACGGCACGGGGCTTGGGCTAACAGTTGTAAAAAGGGTCGTAGACCTCTACGGAGGACAAATCTCAGTTGATAGTCAGGTCGGTAAAGGAACTACCTTTACCATCAAGCTCCCAAGAAAACCAAAGGTCATTCCTATTTCTGAAAGAATCGAGGCCAGGGTTGAAGAGGAGCACGCGGCAAAGCGAATTCTCATCCTTGAGGACGAGGAAGAGGTGAGGGAGCTTTTAGCTGAGGTCTTAAGGGAAAAGGGTTATGAAGTTGAAACCTTCGAGGAAGGGGATTCTGCCTTTCAAGCTTACAAATCTACTTATGAGGAGGGAAGACCCTTTGAGGTTCTCCTTCTTGACCTCACAGTCCCGCAGGGTAAGGGTGGAGTTTATCTCATTGAAAGGCTAAGACAAGAGGGGTTACTCTCAGGGGCTGTAAAGATAGTTTTGATGACAGGATACACGCCTAAGGAAGTTTCTGAACGGGCAAGGCATGTCCGGTATGATGCGGTTCTTTATAAGCCCTTTCCCCTTGAAAAATTGTTCGAGGTTATACAAGGAGGTAGGGCATGAGCGAAAGAATAGTCTTTCTTTATGTAACTGCTGATAAGTTTGAAACGGCAAAGGCAATAGCTAAGGTCCTTCTTGAGGAGAGACTTTGTGCCTGCGTAAACATTTTCCAAAACATCTATTCCCTCTATCATTGGCAAGGAAAGATTGAAGAAAGCCCTGAGGTTGTGATGATAGTTAAAACAAGGGAAAGCTTAGCTAAAAAGGCAACAGAGCGTATAAAGGAGCTCCATACCTATACTTGTCCCTGCGTGGCAAAGCTTGAAGTGGAAATACTTTTTAAGCCCTATGAAAAATGGCTTTTGGCGGAGACAAGGGGTTAAGGAGGATTTCAAATGCTTGTCTCCCCGAACCCAAATTCCTGTCGCCCCGAGCCACCCTTTTTTGTCGCCCCGAGCCACCCTTTTTTGTCGCCCCGAGCCGCAAGGCGAGGGGTCCCTCGGCGCTAGGCACCTCGGGATGACGCGGTGGGAGATGTCGCCCCGAGGCGTCAGACAAGGGGGGCTCCCCATGGGATGCTGTCCCAAAAGGAGCGAGGGGTCTTCGGGAAAAAAGAAGTTAAGGAGGAATTCAAATGCTTAGTAAGAGGATAGTTGTTTGTCTTGATGTCAAGGATGGAAAAACTACGAAGGGTGTAAAGTTTAAGAACAATGTTGAGGTTGGCGACCCCGTTGAGATGGCAAAGACTTATTATCAGGAGGGGGCGGATGAGATAGTCTTCTATGATATCACCGCAAGCGCAGAGCATAGAAAGATAATGATAGATGTTGTGCGAAGAACGGCAGAGCAAATTTTTATTCCCTTTTCAGTTGGAGGAGGGATAAGCACCGCCTCTCAGATGCGAGAGGTTCTTCTTGCTGGGGCAGAAAAAGTATCAGTGAACACGGCTGCTGTCCTAAACCCAAAGCTTATCTATGAAGGAGCCAAGGCTTTTGGTTCCCAGTGCATCGTCCTTGGGATGGATGTAAAGAGAGTTGAGAGGTCGGCAAAGATCCCCTCAGGCTATGAGGTCTGGATAAAGGGGGGAAGGCAGCCCATGGGGATAGATGCCCTCTGGTGGGCAAAGGAGGCGGAAAATCTTGGAGCGGGTGAGATCGTCCTAAACTCCATCGACGCAGACGGAACTAAAGAAGGCTATGAGCTTACCATCACTGAGATGATAGCAAGCGAGGTTAAGATACCGGTTGTAGCCTCCGGCGGAGCTGGACATCCGGAACATCTGTATGAAGTCTTAACTAAAGGAAAGGCTGACGCAGCTTTAATAGCCTCTATGGTCCACTATGGGCTCTATACCATAAGGGAAATCAAAGAATATCTGGCAAAAAAGGGGGTAAAGGTTCGCCTAAAATGGTAGAGGAGAAGACGAAAACTTACTTCTATTACAGGATATGGGAAGCCCTTCCCGGTCTTGTTGAAAGGCTGAGCAAACTCTATAAAGATAATCTCCTTGCGGTTTTTGTTTTTGGCTCAACTGCAAGGGGTGATGTGTCTCAGTCTTCTGATGTCGACCTACTCATAATCCTTGAACAATCTCCTCTAAGAAAAAGGCAAAGGGTCTATGAGTTTTACGAAAAACTTGGGTTTGACCTTGGAGAGCATTTTCTTTCACCAATTATCTTGACGAAAGAAGAAATAACGAAAAGCTTGCCTTATTATGCGGGTATTCTTAATGAGGGAAAAGTTCTTTACGAAAAGGACAAATTTGCTAAGTCTTTGCTAAATAGTATAGAAAGATTGAAAGAGCAGGGAAAGATTGTGGAGAAAGAGCTGAGGGGGGTTAGATATTTTTTAGTAAGAGAGGAAGAAGAGGTTGAGCAAAAGGAAGCTTGCTAAGGATTATTTAGAAAGGTCCAAAGTTCGTCTCAAGATGCTTGAATTTTTAAAGAACGAAGGTGCCTATGCAGATGTGGTAAGAGAAGCTCAAGAAGTGGTGGAGCTAATGCTCAAAGGTCTTATCCTTTACTATGGGCTTGATGTCCCTAAGGTCCATGATGTTTCTCGCTTTATCGAGGAGAATATCAATGTTTTTCCAGAAAAAATTAAAGAAAACTTGCCAAAAATTAAACAAATCTCTCGTTCCTTAAGAAAGGAAAGAGAGCTTGCCTTCTATGGATTGAGCGACTGGATACCCTCGGAAGAGTATACTTTAGAAGATGCAGAAAGGGCTATAACCTGGGCAAAGGAGATGTTTGAGCTCGTTAGCTTAAGTCTTGAATTTTTATAATTTTTCTTCAAGAACAATCCTTTCCCACTCTCTACTTTTTAGGTCTAAAACAACGAAGCTTGGTGGTCCTTCCTTGCCCATGAGCTCGCCAGGATTGATAAAAAGGCATTTTCCAAACTCCCTCACATCAAATTTATGGGTATGTCCGCAGAATACATAATCAAACTCCTGAGACTTAGCGATAGGTATGGCAAGCTTCGGATAGTGAACCATGGCTATGCGGTAGCCCTCAACTTTTAAGTAGACAAAGTCTCCATGAAGGGTGATATCAGGGTAATTTTTTAAAAGCTCAAGAAGGAGGGCAACATCCCCGCGGTTGTTCCCTAAGATTAGGTCTATTTTACCTTGAAACTTAGCGAGGGTTAGAACCATAAAGGGTGAGATGAGGTCTCCGCAGTGAAAGAGCCTTTCAACGCCTCTTTTTTCTGCTTCTGAGATTGCCCAGCTTAAATGGTCTATCCGGTCATGGGTATCGCTCATCACAGCAACCTTCATGCCTTCCTCCTGCGGTATTCTCCAAGGATAGCATCAAGCTTAAGCTTTTGCCAAAGCTTATCAATCTTGGCTTTTACTTGGGGGCTCATGCTTATCTCCTTTGGCCAGGTCCTCCCGTAGCCTTCTTCCTTTAGCTTAGTTGTGGCATCGATGCAGACCTTTCCACCAAAGCCTATCGTTGATACAGCATGGTCAAGATGGTCAACCGGACCTTTAACAATCTGAATATCCCGAGCTGGGTCCACATTCGCCCCAAGATAAAAGATAACTTCGCCAAGGTCATGCACATTAACATGTCTATCAAACACGCAAACAAACTTAGTAAACATAAGCTGACCAAGCCCCCAGATAGCGTGGGCAACCTTGTAAGCGTGCCCAGGATACCTCTTATCAATAGAAATAAAGGCAAAGTTATGGAAAACGCCTTCAACCGGTAAGTTTATATCTACAACCTCAGGCAGAACCATCTTGATCAAGGGCAAAAAGAGCCTCTCTGTGGCTTTACCAAGGTAGGCATCTTCTTGAGGTGGTTTGCCAACTATGGTTGCAGGATAGATGGCATCCTTCCTCATGGTAATCGTTTGAACGGTAAAGACCGGAAAGGGCTCAGGCTCGGTGTAAAAACCTGTGTGGTCCCCAAAAGGTCCTTCAATCCTCCTCTCATAGGGCTCGACATAGCCTTCAAGCACGACCTGCGAGTTTGCCGGAACTTCAAGAGGAACGGTCAAGCATTTCACAAGCTCAACGGGTTTACCCCTTAGGAAACCAGCAAGCATAAACTCGTCGATATCTTCCGGAAGGGGAGCGGTTGCGGCGTAGATGACCGCAGGGTCAGGTCCGAAGGCCACAGCCACAGGAAGCCTCTTCCCCTGCCTTTCTGCCTTTTGGTAATGCCTTGCGGAAACCTTGTGCATCTGCCAATGCATGCCCGTTTTATTTTTTTCAAAAACCTGCATGCGATACATGCCTACGTTACGAACCCCAGTCTCAGGGTCCTTTGTGATAACGCAGGGAAGGGTAATGTACCTCCCGCCATCCTCAGGCCAGCATTTTAGGATTGGGAGCCTAAAAAGGTCGACCTCTTTTCCCTGAAGGACAACCTCTTGACAGGGGGCTCGGTCAACCATCTTTGGAAAAACATTCTTTGCTTGAAGAAGCTTAGGGATAAGCCTAAGCTTATGCATCAAGCCTTCACCAGGGCGAACCTCAAGAAAATCTAAAATCCTCTGCGAGAGCTCATCAAAGGAGCTTACCCCAAGGGCTAAGCAGACCCTTTCTTCACTTCCAAAAAGATTGGTCACAACCGGAATCTTGCTTTCTTTAACCCTTTCAAAGTAAATAGCTGGTCCTTTTCTTTTTACTATCCTTTCGGTTATCTCGGTGATCTCAAGCTCAACGGAGACTTCTTCTTTTAGGCGAAGAAGGTCTCCCTTTTTCTCTAAGGTTTCTACGAATTCTTGAAGGTCTTTGTATGCCTTCATTATTCGACCTCAGCAAAGTCTTTGCGAAAAGGCTGATGAACAGGAATAGGATAGTCTCCGGTAAAGCAGGCGGTACAAACCTTGTCTGAAAGGTCTTCTACCGCAGAGAGCATGCCCTCAAGGCTAAGATAATAAAGGGTATCTATGTCAAGGAATTTTCTTATCTCCTCGATTGAGTGCTTTGCTGCGATGAGCTCCTGCTTGCTTGGAAAGTCAATACCAAAGAAGCAAGGGAAACGCAAGGGAGGGCAGGTAATGAGAAAATGAACAGCCCTTGCCCCAGCAAGCTTTATGCTCCTTATGCGGTTTTTGCTCGTTGTCCCCCGAACGAGGGAATCGTCGATCACGACCACCTCTTTTCCGCGGATCAATTCTTTTACCGGATTAAGCTTCATGCGGACTGAAAGGTCACGAAGCTTTTCTGAAGGCTGAATAAAGGTGCGCCCTATGTAGTGGTTCCTTATCACGCCAAACTCAAAGGGAAGATGAGCCTTTGCTGCATACCCAATTGCGGCATAATTTCCAGAATCTGGAAAGGGCATAACAAAGTCAGCAGTTAGCGGACACTCCTCATAGAGCTTCTCTCCAAGCCTTTTTCGGACAAGGTAGACATTCTTCCCAAAGATGGTGCTATCAGGGCGGGCAAAGTAGATAAACTCGAAGATACAATGGGCAAGGCGCTGAGGCTTATCGATGGGAAAAAAGCTTTGGGGACCGTTTTCATCGATCACTAAGATTTCACCAGGGGCGATGTCTCGCATGCACTCGGCAGAAAGTAGGTCAAAAGCGCAGGTTTCAGAGGCGATGATGTACCCTCCGTTTAGCATGCCCAAGGATAAGGGGCGAAAGCCTTGCGGGTCTTTAAAGGCTACCAAGGTCCCGTCGACGAGCATCACCACAGAATAGGCACCCTTGATCCTCTTCATAGCCTTAGAAATAGCTTCCACAAGCCCTTCTTTGAGATGTTTCACGATAAGATGGACGATGACCTCGCTATCCATCGTAGTCTGAAAGATGTGCCCCTCCTCCTCAAGCTCACAGCGAAGGCTTTCGGCGTTTACTAAGTTGCCGTTATGAGCAAGGGCGATAGTCTTTTTAGCGTAGTTTACGCAGAAGGGTTGAGCGTTGATGATGGTTGATGAGCCGGCTGTGGAATACCGAACATGCCCAATGGCTATCTCACCGGGAAGCTCTTGGAGTATCTTTTCATCAAAGACTTCGGAAACAAGCCCCATGCCCCGATAGTGTCTTACTTGCTTTCCGTCAAAGACGGCAATGCCAGCACTTTCCTGACCCCTATGCTGAAGGGAGTAAAGCCCAAAGAAGGTGACCTTTGAAGCTGAGGGAACACCGTAAACACCTATTATCCCGCACATGCTTCTTACCCCTCCCCTCCTACGGTAAGCTCTGGTATCCTTAGGGTTGGCTGTCCGTCTGATACAGGAACTCCTTGTCCATCCTTTCCGCAGGTCCCAGGGTCAAAGTGCAGGTCATCCCCTACAAGGTCTATTATCTCAAGGACTTTTGGTCCATTACCAACAAGGGTTGCTCCCTTAACCGGAAAAAGAACCTCTCCCCCTTCTACATAGTAGCCTTCCCTTACTTCAAACACAAAGTCTCCTGTCAAGGGATTGACCTCACCCCCACCCATCTTTTTAACGAGTAGTCCCTTGTCTAAGCTTTTTATAATCTCTTCAGCCGGAGTCTCTCCCTTAGCAATGAAGGTGTTTGACATGCGGGGTATGGGTATGTGCCTAAAGGATTCTCGCCTTCCCCTTCCGTTTGAAGTCTTTCCCCATTTCAAAGCCTGATATCTATCGTAGAGAAAATCCTTAAGAATTCCATTTTCAATGAGAATAACGGGTTTTGCCTTCGTTCCCTCATCATCATACTGATAAGAGCCGTAGAGAGGGGAAAGGGTTGGGTCGTCAAGGACGGTGATTAACGGGCTTGCCACCCTTTCACCGAGCCTACCTGAGTAGATGGATAGACCTTCCTCGGCGTGGTCCGCTTCAAGCCCATGACCCACCGCCTCATGGATCAACGTCCCCCCAGCTGAGGAGGAAAGCACTACGGGCATGACCCCAGCCTTAACCCTCCTTGAGCTAAGCATAAGCTCAGCCCCTCTTCCAGCCTTCTCACAAAGCCTCTCAAGCTCCTCAAGCTTTATCTCTTGAAAAGGAAGAGCATAAGCAAGCACCTCGTAGCCCCGCTCAAGCCTTCCATCCTTCTCAGCAACGCAAAAGGCTATCCCGCGGGTGTAGAACCTCTCTTCAAACACCAAATTTTCCTCCGTCGTAAGAATTCCAATCCTTTTTTGAATGAGAGCTACCTGTAGCCTATAATGCTTTATATGCTGAGAAACTAAAGAAGCTTTAGCTACCTCGGTTAGAGATTGCACAAGGTCCGAAACCATTTTGTCACCCCGAGCCCTTTTTTTGTCACCCCGAGCGTAAGCGAGGGGTCCCACGGGGTTTAGGCTGGAAAAAGTAGAGGATGCTAAGGATAAAAACTCAGCCAAGACTTCTTTTTGAAAATATTTTCCCCTCTCTAAGGCAAAGCTTTCTATATTTTCTCTACCTGTTGTGTAATGAAAATTTATGCTAAGCTCATCGGTAATGAGCCTTAAGCTTATTCCCTCTTCCTTGGTCCAAGAGATGTCTTCAACGCCAGAAGGTTCAACCACTACCTGAAAAACTTCCCGCTCCTCAAAATAAAGGTCTCCAAACCTTATCCCCTTCATGGCTATTCACATTTTAATGAACTTTGCCGATTTATAAATAGGATGCCCCTTCTTCCATAATCAGAAAGACTCAAGCTTGCAAGAAGGGCGCCAAGATACAAAGCCTTATCAAGGGTTTTCCCAAGCATCAACCCAGCTAAGCCCCCAGCGTTGAAATAGTCTCCAGCTCCAGTGTTATCAACGACCTTTTCTTGCGGAACAACATCCTGCGAATACTCAAAATCCTTGGTCAATGCTTTAGCACCCTTCTTTCCTCTCTTTAGAAAAAGGGCAAGGACTGAGTGATTAAGAACCTCGTTAGCCTTTAGCCCAGCCTCAAAAAGCTCACCCTCAGTAGCAAAGAAAATATCTACATAGGGGAGAAAATCTAAAAGAAAATTTCTTCCCTTCTGAGCGTAGACCTGCCCTGGGTCATAGGAGACAAAATGGTCTAATTTTCCTTTCGGGGAGAGCTCAGAAAGGAGCCTTTTTTGAAAATCCTGCCCTTCTAAGCTTGCAAGGGATGAGAGATGAAGAAGGGCTCTTTCTTTTAGGAGCCTTTCTTTTGCCCCTTCAAGGAAGGATTCTTCTTGGAATAAGGCTTCAGCTGAGCCAGGGCTCACAATGATAAAGCGGTCCCGTGAGGCATCAAGGACGATCAAGGCTAAGCTTGTCTCTCCATGTCTTTCAACAAGGCTTAAATCAACTTTAGCCTGAGAAAGCTCTTCTAAAACAAGCTTGCCAAACTCATCATCCCCGCAAACCCCAATAAAACCAGTTTTAAATCCAAGATGGGATAAGGCAAAGATGGTGTTTGCCGCTGAGCCCCCTCCGCAAGAAAAAACTCTTTTCCCCTGTTTTTCAAGGTGAGAAAGGATCTTCAAAAATTTTTCTCGGCTTACCGCAACCTCGCCCCCAGGCTTTACCTCAAAATCAACTGAAGGTATGTTCTTCAAAGCATCAAGGGATGTCACCTCAAAGAAGATATCCCAGTTTAAGGCTCCGCAACCATAAACCTTCTCAAGCCCTGTCATCAAGGCAAGGTCTTTAGTTCTGGACATTTCAAATCGCTCCTCCAGTTTTTAAAAATTCTATCCCTTTCTCCATGGCAGGACAAGCAAAGCCCAACCTTCAGGATCCGGTCTAACTCCTCCTTGGTAAAAGGTCTAAGTCCCTCTCGGTTAAACCTAACCAAAGCCCTTCCTTCACGGTTACCCACCCGGGATAGCCTATCCAACCCCTCTCCATAGCCAAGACCAACTACCTTTGGGTTTTGATGGCAATCTTTGCAGGACCTCCCCTTCCTTTGCGTTGAATGAGGCTCAATCTGAGCAAAGGTAATGCTCTCAAAGTAGCGTGCCAACTTCCCCTCCTCTGAGAGGATAGACACAAAGTCCTGTCAGCCAGGTGTCACAACGACTATCTTTTCCTTTTTTACCGCAAGGGTTGGCTCATCAATTCGGCGATAGGATTCATGCTCCTCCCAAAGCCCCTTTGTTTCTTTTCCAAGGAGCTTATCAAGATGTCTCTCCCTTGGATCATGCCGGACATGACAACCGTAGCATTGGGGAACATACTTGGCATGACAGGCTGTGCAGGATAGCCTCCTGTGGAACCTATCCTTGCAGTCCTTTGAAGGAGCCTTAACTACATGCCACTTCTCATCAAGCTTTCCCTTCTGAAAAACCTTATCTTCCCTTTCTACAATGTTTGCAAGCCTTGTTCCAGCCTTAGTTAAGCCTTTTCTTACATGGCAAGCTTCGCAGTCTACCTGAAGGGCTTCTTCTATGTTGCGATAGAAAGTGCCGTTCCCCATGACCTCATCCCTTGTATGGCAGTCAATGCAGTGAAGCCCTGCCTTGTAATGAACATCAGGCTCAATTCGTCTCAACTTCCTTCCGTCAATAAAAATAATCTCACCCTCCCCGCTCTGCTCATCCTCGTAAAGACCCTGATAAGTGAAGCCGATCCTTCCGCTACGGTTGTGGCAGAGGACGCACTTATCAAGAGGTATCTTTGCGGAAAGCCGAGGATGAAGCTTGCGGGTTTTTAAGTCCGCAATCTTGCCAACGAGATGGCAGGCTGAACATCCACCCCCTTTTTCAGCTAAAAAATCAGGGAGCCTTCCCTTTTCCAAAAAAAGATGGCAGGACCCGCAGAGCTTTTTGAAGTAATCTATGGCAAAGGATGAGGTCTTAAGATGGTATAAATCTTCTACGCGAATGTTTGGATGTTCTTTGAGGACAGCTTCCTCGCCAAAAACCTTAAGGAGCCTTGCTATGAGGCCGTGGTTTGTAGCCATGAGGTTATTTTTGACCTTGTTTAGGTCCTGAGGGTGGCAGTTAGCCTGACCGCAGGTCCTGTGGACTATCCTTAAGTCTGAAGGATTTTTAACCACGCCTTTATGAGCCGCTCGGTAATCCACTGTTAGAGGGTTGCCAAGATGACAGCTTGAACAACCAAGCATCTCCCGGGCATGAGCCCTCTCTTCTACCTTCTCTTCGTGGCAGAAAAGGCATCCTTCAGGCTTCCCTGTAGTTAGAAAAGGAACCTCCCTTCTTTGTCCGCCTTGTTTAAGGGATTTTAGAGTAAAAGGGAAGGTTTGAGAAAGGGCTAAAACAAAAAAACCCAAGATAATAAAAATTGAAAGGGCATAGATGGGTCTTCTAAGAGACATTCAATTTTCTACTGGGCTCTTGCTGAATAGTAACAATTATATTAAATCCCCCTACTCCGTCGTGCCGATCGATAGCGAGACATCCCTCATTTCGTTCGGGACGGCGTCCCCCTCCACTTTGTCCTCCCGAGGCGCGTAAGCGCCGAGGGACCCCTCGACTGACGCTCGGGGCGACAACAGGAAGCTTGTTCAAAACCATCTCTTGAACAGCCCCCATTAAATGTCAATGTCTAAAATTTCATAGCGCTTTTCACCTGATGGGGTCTTAACCTTAACCTCGTCTCCGATTTCCTTGCCGATCAAGGCTCGGGCTAAAGGGGAGTTGATGGAGACCGTCCCCTCGGATGGGTCTGCCTCATAAGGTCCAACGATCCTATAAGAAACGACCTCCTCAGTATCAAGGTTTAAAAGTTTGACTACCACGCCAAACTGAACCTTGTCTGGCACTTCCTTCAAGAGTGGTTGCACCTCAACTTGGGAAAGAAGGTGTGAAAGCTCTTGGATCCTCCCCTCGATAAAAGCCTGCCTTTCCTTTGCGGATTCATACTCTGCATTCTCTGAGATATCTCCGTGAGCCCTCGCCTCCTCAATTGCCTTCACTACTTCTCTTCTTTCAACCTTGATTAGCCTTTCAAGCTCCTTTTTTAGCTTCTCAAAACCTTCAGGCGTAATGGGTATCTTCATGGCTACTCCCTCGAAAAAATTTCTTGGTGATTGCTCATTCTATTCTGCCAAACAGACTATTCATTAGATTTTCGACATAAAAGGTAGGGGCAAAGTATGTTTGCCCAATTCATAAAAGGGGCGAGCAGCCGCTCGCCCGGATGTATTATCTGAAACCTATTACCGCAAGGTTCGTCCTCTTTGTCTCCCCGACCGAAGGGAGGGGTCTCTTTATCCCTTTCTTTATTACACAGTCGCTTAAAATTATAATGTTTAATTTTAGTGTTTAAAAGCCCTCTGTCCGGTAAACATCATAGCTACAGGTGGATAAGCTTCATTGCAAGCCTGGATGACTTCCCAGTCTCTAACAGAGCCACCTGGCTGAAGGATGGCTGTGATGCCCTGTCTTATGGCTACATCCGCTGCATCCCTAAAAGGTAAGAAGCCATCAGACACCATCACCGCACCGATAAGCCCAGCCTTGTTCTTCCTTGTCTCTTCGTCTATCTCCTCCTTCTGTTCCTTCGGTCTAAGCCCTTTCTCAATTTCAAGCTCAAGCTGCTTGTAGGAGGTACGGTGCTTCTGATAGCATAACCAGTCTGAGTAGTTTCTGTAGGCTTTGAAGATGGCGATCTCCGTGCAACCAACCCTGTCCTGCTCACCCGTTCCGATAGCTACCGTCCTTTCATCCTTAACAAAAAGAACGGAGTTTGAGGTTACCCCAAGCTCGACAGCCCAGCCAAAGATCATATCTCTGACCTCTCTCTCGTCAGGCTCTCTTAAGCAACGGTATTCTACACCATCCTTAACCGCAACTACAGGCTTTAGGTCTTCTTTACTCCTTATCCGGTTCCTCTGGGAAACCTGAAGAACAAGACCTCCGTCCATCAGGCTCTTGAATTCTACCACCGGATAGTTGGCATACTCCGCAAGGCGGTCCATCCTCTTTATGCGGATGATCCTTAGGTCCTTCCTTCTGGTCAAGATGTCTATGGCTCCCTCTTCAAAGTCAGGAGCGGCAAGGACTTCAAAATAGTGCTCAGCAATGGCTTCTGCCGTTGCCTTATCTACCGCGCGGTTTAGGGTTATAGCCCCGCCAAAGGCGGCAACCCTGTCAGCACTAAAGGCTCTCAGAAAAGCCTCTTCAAGGGTTGATCCGTAGGCTACTCCGCAGGGGTTGTTATGCTTAACAATTATGCAGCAAGGCTTTTCCATGAGATAACGCATGATGTTCAGAGAGTTGTCCACATCGGTAAGATTGGTCTTGCTTGGATGTTTCCCAAATTGAATAAAATCTGATTCTTTTAGGCTTGAGACCAAACCTAAGCCTGGCTTAATAAACTCGCATTCTCCAAGGATAAGGTTCCCGGCTACAAGCTCGTAAATGGCTGCCTCCTGGTCCGGGTTTTCACCGTAGCGCAAACCCCTTCTTTCAACCTCACCCGGTGCTACCTCAAGGTCCCAAGTGCGCTTCTTGTAGATTAAGGTCTGATCCCCGAAGGTAACACGAAGCTCGTTCGGAAAATGGTCGGTAACGATGGCGCGGTACATCTTCTTTAGGTCCTCAGCCATGGTAGACCTCCTTTGTCGAGGTTTATTCTTAAGTATCCTCGTTTATTTTAGCCTGTCAAGGGACGACGTTGATGTTTAAAAAGTTCAATAAAGGTTATAAAATCTTCGGCAATTCGCCAAATTGCTCCTGGGGGTCCAACTTCAATCGGGAGCCTCGCTAAGGCTTCCTTCATCTCCCCTCGCTTCTCTTCATCAAAAAGGAGCTCCTCAACCACCTTTGCCAACCCCTTAAGTCCTTCCCTTTCCACGATAATCTCAGGATAGATAGCCTTCTGCAAGATAAGGTTCGGAAGACTGATAAAGGGGACCTTCACCAACCGTTTAGCTAAATGATAAACAAAAGGCGGAAGGCTGTAGACCACAACCGATGGAGTACCGATCAAACCGGCTTCAAGCGTAATGGTGCCTGATGCTAAAACCGCCAAATTAGAATGTTTAAGCACATCATACTGGGCGCTTTCAAGAACTTTAAAGGCGCGCCTTGCCTCTTCCCAAAGGGGGCTCTCCTTCAAGCCCAAAGCTTTTACCATCAACCCTTGAACCTCAATATTCTTTTCCTTTAACCTCCGATAAACCTCAAGAAAAATTGGTATATGCCTTGCAACCTCCGATTCCCGACTTCCTGGAAAGAAGCTAATTACAGGCACATTCTCTTTAAGACCATAGACTTCATAAAAGAGCTCTGCTGAATGATGAGGCTTCACCACATCAAGTAGAGGATGTCCGAAATACTTCGCCCGAACCTCGTGGCTTTTAAAGAATTCCTCTTCAAAGGGTAGGACCACATAGAGAAGGTCTACACACCTTCTAAGAAGGTTGATCCGCCTGCGATACCAAGCCCAAACCTGAGGGGCAACAAAGTAGACAACCGGATAACCAAGTCCCCTGGCAAACTTGGCGATCCTTAAGTTAAAACCTGGAAAATCAACGAGCAAAACCAGGTCAACTTGCCTTTTCCTCAGAATGTCTTTAATCCGGTTTAAGACAAACAAATACCTCTTTAGCCTTGAAAAGTCTGGTATACCAACTAAGGACAAAGGTTCAGCCGAAAAGAGAATGTCTACATCAAGGCTTCTCAATCTTGGACCACCAATCCCTATAAAATGGAGAGAAGGAAGCAGTTCTCTTAGCTTTTTGACCAAGAGATAGGCGTAGAGGTCTCCCGAGAGCTCGCCAGTTATGACAAGAATTTTCATGAGGAAGCGCTCAATCTTTTAAGGTTAGTCTCCACTTCAGCCTTTATTCTTAAGGCTACCTCTAAGGATGCCAAAGTATCCTTAGCTTGAGCCCTTGGCTCCGCAATCCCAACCACAGCCTTAACAAAGGCTATTACTTCCTTCAAGAGAGGGTCATCATCGGGAAAGTGAAGCCTTTCTATGCGGTAATCGCGATTTTTCTGGTCTACAAGCACCTGAACCAAAGACTTCTCAAGGGTATCTACCCGAAAATAAGCTCCTTTAGCAAACGCACGGAATTTCCTCTGCTTAGAGAGGGAAATTCTACTTGCGGTAAGGTTGCAGGTTGTTCCATCCTTGAAAACCAGCCTTGCGTTTACAATGTCTGGCTTTTCGGTAAAAACCGGTGCTCCAACAGCATGGATAAACTCAAGGTCTTGAGGGTCCTTAAAGAGAAAAAGCATATCAAGGTCATGCACCATTAGGTCAAGAACCACATCGATGTCAAGGTTCCTTTCGGTAAAACTACCAATCCTATGCGCTTCAATGAAGATAGGGTCCTTAACCCTCTGGCAAAGCTCCTCTACCACCCTTTGAAAACGCTCTACATAACCAACCTGCAGGATTAAGGCTTTCTCTTCCGCAAGCTTAACGAGGTCTTTTGCCTCGTTTCTATCAGCGGTTAAAGGCTTTTCCACAAGAACAGCCTTCCCTTCAAGCAAGGCTTTTTTAACGATCTCATAGTGGGTAAAAGTTGGGGTAGCAACTATTACGGCGTCAACAAGGGGCAAGACCTCTTCAAAGTTCTCAGTTTTAAAAGGCTTTAGTCCATAGCCTTTTAAAAGAAGGTTGGCAACCTCCTCTAAGCGTTCTTCGTTGATATCACAGATAGCTTTGAGCTCAACTCCTCTTTCTGTCATCCCGAGACCAGCAAGGGAAATTTGAGCAACCTTTTCTGCGTGATACCTTCCGAGATGCCCAAGACCAATTAATCCAACCTTAAGTGTCTTGATCACGCTTCCCCTTCTCCGTCCCTAACCCCGCAGATGGCTATACCGTGCTTGTTAGCAAGCTCAAGGGCTTTTTCTCTTTGTAGAAAAAAAGTTTTTCCGGCAAGAAGGGCTAAAACCTTGGCTTTGGCTTTGATCATTGTCTCAATGGTTTTACACCCAACGACAGGAAGATCAAGCCGTGGGTCTTGTCTGGGTTTGGCAATCTTAACCACGATGGCTCCAGAAACAAGCCTTCCTCCTCTGAGGATGGTTTCATCAGTCCCTTCCATGGCTTCAACCGCAACGGTCATTCGGTTCTTGACTACCACGCACTGTCCAATATCGAGGTCACCGATAGCCTTAGCGACCTTTAACCCGTAGCGGATGTCTTCCCATTCTTCCGTCGAGGGCTCACGCTTAGTCAAAACTCCTTCTGGAGTCAAGTAGTCTGAGAGGAATTCTGCTGGACCCCTTACCACAAAGCCTGAACTCTCAAGCTCTTCCACCAAGGCGGTGAGCAAAGAGTTATCCTCACGACTTCTTAAAGAACGCCAGAGCTTTAGGGCTCTAAAATCAGGAAGGTTAAACCGCAGGGCATAGCTCTTATCAACTTTACCTAAAAACACAAGGTCTCTAACCCCATCCTTTTTAAAAGTCTCTATAAGCTTCCCCAGCTGACCTATATAAATCCGCATGACCCTTTCAGAAAGCTCTTTGAGGTTCTTCTCCTGCTCCTTGGAAAAACAAACGGCATAAACAGAATAGCCTTTACTCTTTAAACTTTTAGCAAGGATGAGGGGAAATTCCCCTTCCCCGGCTATAAGACCTATTCGCGATGATGATTTATCGTCCATTCCCCAATTGTAGGGCGACCGGCAGGTCGCCCTTTTTACTACTCCTCGCCTTCAAAGGGCTTTCTTCTCATTATACCTTGTCTGGAAGGATTTTCCAAAAAAGTAATAAGTTCAGCTATCACCGGGTCATCCCCAAACACATCCTTTAGCTCAACGATAACTTCTTTTAAAGTAGCAGGACCGTCAAGAAAGATGCCAAGGGCTTGCGAAAGCTTCCTTATGTCCTCTTTAGTAAAGCCAGCCCTCCTTAAGCCAACAAGATTGAGCCCTTGAATTTTTGCCGGTATCCCGAAAACTTTAACAAAAGGAGGAACATCCTTATCAACTCCGCTCATTGCCCCGATAAAAGCATAAGCTCCGATGCGACAAAACTGATGGACGGCAGAAAAACCACCCATCACCACCCTTTTCCCTACCCGAACATGCCCGCCAAGCGTTGCCCCGTTTGCCATTATTACATTATCCTCGACAACGCAGTCATGAGCAATGTGCACATAGCTCATAAGCATGCAGTTATTTCCTATCCTTGTAAGACCCTGGTCTTTTGCTGTCCCCCGATGAATGGTTGCAAACTCCCGAATGATGTTTCCGTCTCCTATCTCCACCCAAGTTTCCTCACCTTTATATTCAAGATGCTGGGGCGGTGTCCCTATCACAGCATAGGGACCGATGATATTGTTTTTCCCAATTTTTGTGTTTTCTTCGATGTAGGTGTGGGGTTTGATAATAGTTCCTTTTCCAATGTAGACCTTTGGTCCGATGTAAGCAAAGGCTGAAACCACTACATCTTCGTCAAGCTCTGCCTGTTTATCAACAAAAGCTGCCGGATGAATATTTGCCATACGATTCCCCTATTCTTGCCAATCTACCATGGCTGCGGTTATCTCAGCTTGAGCAACTATTTTATCGTTTACCATGGCCGTAACCGTAGTCCAAATAAGCTTTCCCTTGCGATGAAACTTCTCAGCAAAAATAACAAGCTGGTCCCCAGGATAAACCGGTGCCTTAAACCTTACCTTGTCAAAGCCGGCAAGCACAAAGAGCTTATCCTTAAACTCAGGATAGGCATACTTAAGGAAGATGGCACCAGTTTGGGCCATGGCTTCAAGGATTAAAACCCCAGGCATGATGGGATAGCCAGGGAAATGCCCCTGAAAGAAAGGCTCATTTATGGTCACATTCTTTACCGCTTTGATGTATTCCCTCTCAATGTCTATCTCTAGCACTTTGTCAACAAGGAGAAAGGGGTATCTATGGGGCAAGAGCTTCTCGACCTCTTTCACATCTAAAGATTTTTTTTCTTCTTCAGACATGCGTTCACCCCCAAGCTCTCTCAGTATGGCAACCCCTCGGTCGCTTACACAAATCATAACATAGCTTGCTAAATTTTAAAGAATTGCTTAAATTTAAAAGTATTATGAAGCCGAAAAAAGAAGACTTTGAAAAACCCTACAGAGACCTCTTAAACCTTATTCAGGAAGAATTCCCCCTCCATCCTCAACCCTTTAAGGTATTAGCTGAAAAGGTTGGCTTAACTGAGGAAGAGGTTTTGAGCTTTCTCAAAGGACTAAAAGAAAAGGGCATTTTAAGACATCTTGGGGCAAGCCCAGACTCTCACAAGTTAGACCATTTTACTTGCCTTTGTGCTGTAGAACTTCCCGAAGATAAGCTCAACCTTGCCTATGAGATAGCCGAGCTTCCCGAGGTGACACATGCCTACCTCAGGAACCATAAGCTAAACTTCTGGTTTACCCTCGTCTTACCCAAAGAGAATGACCTTACCCCCTACCTCGAAAAACTTTCCCAAACCTATGGTCTAAAATTCTACGCCTTTCCAGCCAAGAAAAAGTTTAAGGTCAGAGCAGTTTTTTCGCTCTAAAATGTTTACTTTATCGGTAAAGTTTTATTTTTTCATTCTATTGACTTTTTTGTTAGATGAATTATGTATATATTTACAAAACTACTTATAGAGGCAAAACAGGATGAAATTTTTAGAGAAAGAGCTTCCTGCAAACCTTAGCGTTGACATCGTGCATTTAATGTGCCCTATACACCTCTTGGAGCTTAACAAAAGCAATGACCTCACCCTCTGTTCTCACCCCGAGCCCTCCTTTTTGTCACCCCGAGCGCAAGCGAGGGGTCTTCTTCCCGTTTTACCCAAAACAGTATGAAGCCTTTGAAGACGTATTTCTTGGCGTCTACGAGAATGAAAAAGTTTTTAAATTTATAAATGACTGTGTGAAAAAAATATATCGTATCTTTACATCGAAGTTGGGGATGATAGGATAGAGAGAATATAAAGGTAATTGAGCTTGCTCTCCAAAAATTAAGCTCCAAAAAATGAAAGAGGCCTTAATTTTTATCCTTCTAATCCTCAACTTTATCGCTTTAGTCTATCTTTACTTGAAGTTAAGAGTCCTTTTTGAAGGAAGGATTGACCAATCCTTGGACAGGCTTGAAGTGAGGCTTGAAGAGAGGCTAAAGGACCTTCAGGAGATAAAAAGGGATTTAGTTAAGCTCTATACCGCGGAGGAGCTTGGGAGAGCTATCTCGGAAGAGGTAAAGAAGATCTCAGGAGTCCTTTTTGGGAGACGTTCAGGACAGACCGGGGAACGAGCTGTAGAAGACATCCTTTCCATCTTTCCCACGGGGATGGTTGCTCGGAATGTTAAATTAGCCTCCGGGGTTGTAGAGTTTGCCCTAAGGTTAAGAGGAGAAAGGTTTGTTCCCATAGATTCTAAGCTTTCTTCACCGGAGATTTTAGCAAAGTCTGAGCTTACTCCTGATGATGAGCGGGAAATTGTCCGCCGAGCAAAAGACCGAGCAAAGGAGATAATAAGCTATCTCAAGGATGAACGGTCTGCAGGCTTTGCCCTTATGGTTATCCCTGATGGTTTATATAATCATCTTAAGCTTCGCATCTTTTCTGACCTTGAAAGAGAGGGAATAATCCCTGTCCCCTATCAAGCCCTCCCCCAAACCCTGATGATGGTTCTTACTCTTTGGGAGAGGTTTTTCTTTAGCCTTGACCGTGAAAGATTGAAAGAAGCTCTTCCGGTCTTAGAAAAAAGCCTCGCAAGCATAGAGCGAGACTTAGAACAAACAAAGACCGAGCTAAAAAGCGCATCAAACCTCTTAGAACGGGTCAAGGGCACCTTAGTCTTCATGCAGAGGTATCTTTCCAATCTTAAGGATTTAGATTAGAATTTGTAATCAATGACCGAAAAAAGGCGATTTCAGCGCATTCCTTTTCGAAAACAGCTTGCCTTTAAATGCGTTAAAGGAACTCACTTTGGCGAACTAAAGGACCTGTCTCTGGGAGGAGCTTATATCGAAAATCCCACTAATTATCCCTATCTTCGTGAAACGGTAGAGATTGCCTTTTATCTTGACAACGAGACCAATGTCGTAGTCTTTATCAAAGGGGAGGTTGTAAGAATAGAGGAGGGAAAGGGCTTTGCCGTTAAGTTTGTGGAGATTGACCCTAAGAGCTTTACTCATCTAAAAAACATCATCTACTACAATTCTCCAAACCCAGAAGCAGCCAAAAAGGAAATCTACGAATTTCTCGGAGAGGCTTACCCTATGTTCCAAACCGTAAAATACCTTGCCGTTCAATCTCTAAAAAACGAGCTTATCAAATATCTTTTAAGTAGAGCTTTCCTTTATAGCCCAGACAAACCTTTTATCCTAAGCAGCGGGAAAGAAAGTCCCTACTACCTTGATTGTAGGAAAGTTACCCTCTATTCTTCATCCTTTCAGCTTATCGGGGACCTCTTTTGGGAGGAAGTCCGCTTTTCCTTTGTAGATGGGGTAGCAGGCATGAGCATTGGGGCAGACCCAATTGTTTGCGCTGTCCTTGCCTCAGCCATAAAAGAAGGGGTTAAGCTTGAGGGGTTGCTTGTTCGAAAGGAGCCGAAAAAGTACGGAACTCAAAAACAGATTGAAGGGAATATTAAACCAGGAATGAGGGTTGCCCTCGTTGAGGATGTGGTGACAACCGGTGGGTCTGTGCTCAAAGCCCTGTCAGCCTTAAGAGAGGCTGGAGCGCAGGTAGTAAAAGTTTTGGCTTTAGTTGATAGAGAAGAAGGAGGGAGGTCTGCTATCGAGGGAGAAGGGGTTCCATTTCACGCCTTCTTCACCATAGAAGAAATCCTTTCAGCCTACAAGGCTCAAAAGTCTATATTATTCCTAAAAAACTGAAAACTTAGCTCAAACTATGAAAAATGATTTATTGGTGGGGATTGTCCTTTTTTCATCAGCTTTAATCCATGGGCTTGTTGGCTTTGCCTTTGCGACAACGGCTCTTCCCCTCTTATCTTTGGTAAAAAGCGTTAAGTTTTCCGTCCCCCTTCTTTCTCTTCTATCCTTTGTGGTAAATCTGGCCACATTTTTACTCATGAAAGAAAAAGAAGTAACAAAGATTCCTCTTCGGTTCTTTGTGGCTATATTCTTTGGAGTCATCATAGGTGTTTATGGTTTTAAAATCGCTTCGGAGTTAACTTTAAGGATCCTCCTTTTCATAGCCATACTCTCTTACTTTATCTGGGAGGTGGGACATCACTTCACCGGAAAAGAGGAACCCTATATTCAACAAATTAACCCTGAAATGTTTAAGAGCGGAAAAGCCTTAGGGGTAGCCTTTATCGTTGGCTTCCTTGGTGGAATCCTCTATACACCAGGTCCACCCATTGTGATTTACTTCTCTCTTCTTAGGCTTAAAAAGGATATTTTTAAAGCAACCCTTCAGCTTATCTTTATGATTACAGCCCTTTTTACTATCATCAATCATACCCTTCAAGGCAATATCGCCAAAGAAACGCTTTATCTCTTCTTCATAAATCTCCCCATTGTTCTCCTCGGGCTATACCTTGGGCAGAGGCTTTATATGAGGCTTTCCACCAAAGCCTTTTACTACCTTGTAAACATCTTTTTACTCATCTCAGCGGTGCTCCTTTTGTTAAAAAACATCTCAACCGGGGGTTAATTTATGGTTAGCGTGCCAGAAGGTTTTTTGTTCTCAGCCGTTTCCTGTGGAATAAAAAAGGAAGGGAGGCTTGACCTTGGGTTGATCTTCTGCGAAAGAAAGGGGACAGCCTGGGGAGTGTTTACTAAAAACACCTTGAAAGCGGCCCCAGTCCTCATCGGAAAGACGAACCTTAAAGAACCCTTCCATCGAGCCATAGTTGTAAACAGTGGCGTTGCAAACGCGGCAACGGGAGAAGAGGGAATAAAGCGAGCAGAAGCGGTTTTGAAGGACCTTGCAAGCCTGCTTAAGGTTAAGCCTTTAGAGATCCTTCCGGCAAGCACAGGGGTAATCGGGGAGCAGCTCCCCCTTGAAAAAATCCTCCCACAGCTTTCTGAGCTTGTAGCAGGGCTCTCCCCTGAGAGGGCTGAAGATTTTGCTAAAGCTATCATGACGACCGATACCTTCCCAAAGATCGCTCAAAGGACAACGAAGGATGGAGTAAAGCTCCTTGGGATCGCCAAGGGAGCGGGCATGATCGCCCCAAACATGGCAACCATGCTTGCCTTCATCTTAACAGACGGATACCTAAAAAAAGAGGAGATGAAGAAACTTCTGACAAAAGCGGTAGACCAGAGCTTTAACCGCATAACCGTTGACGGCGATACCAGCACCAACGACACCGTCTACTTTTTAGCAAGCGGAATAAAAGAGGTCAAAGACGGCACTGACTTTGCAGAAAATCTAATTTTTCTTGCTAAAGAGCTTGCCTATCTCATTGTTAAGGATGGAGAAGGGGCAACGAAGGTGATTAGGGTCGAGATAAAAGGGGCAAGGAACAAAGAGGAGGCACGAGCTTTGGCCATGTCTATCGCCAACTCTCCCCTTGTGAAAACCGCCTTTTACGGTGCAGACCCAAACTGGGGTAGAATTTTTTCCGCCCTTGGCAAAACCGGGATAGACTTTGACCCGCAGTTAGTCCAAATCTTCTTAAACGACAAACCCTGGGTTAAGGAGCTTTCAGTTCAGACCAAAGAAGAAGACCTTCGAAAGGAAATGCAAAAAAGCGAGGTTTCTCTTGTTGTTCATCTAAAACTTGGTAAAGTTAGCTACGAAGTTTTAACCTGCGACCTAACGGAAGATTACATCCGCATTAACGCCTCATACAGGAGTTGAAGTATGGAAGATAGAAAGGAGCATACCTCTAAGGACCCAAATCCTGAGGAGAATAAGCTTTTTTGTGAAAAGTATAAGGAATGGGTGGACGAAGGGGAGGGTTGCCGGCATAAGAGCGATTACTGCCAGTTCCGTAAGCAATGCCTCATCTACCTGAAAGAAAAGTTTAAAGATTTTTAGCGAAAAACCCAAATGAAGATACTTTTAACGAACGATGACGGAATTTACGCTGACGGGCTTTGCGCGTTGAGCGCTGCCTTAAGCTGTGAGCATGAGGTCTACATCGTTGCCCCAGAGGCTGAAAGAAGCGCCGTTGGGCATGCTATCACCATTCACTATCCTCTCCGGGTGAAGGAAGTAAGAAGGGGTAAATTCTTCTGGGGTTATGCTGCGTCTGGCACACCCGCTGACTGCGTGAAGCTTGCTATATACGAGCTTGTAGGTCCGGTAGATTTAGTGATCTCTGGAATAAACCGCGGGGCAAACGTAGGGATAAATGTCCTTTATTCTGGCACCGTATCTGCCGCAACTGAAGCCAAAATCCTTGGCTATCCAGGGATTGCGGTCTCGATCGACGCCTACGAAAACATAGACTATTGCTTTGCCGCAAACTTTATCGCAAATTTTATCAAAATTCTTCCCTCTTTGCCTTTAAAAAAACCCTTCTGCTTAAACATCAACATCCCCCATCTTAACCCAAATAGAATAAAAGGAATAAAGTTTGTCAAGCAATCAACGGCTCCATTAAAGGAGTTCTTTGATAAAAGGCTTGACCTACACGGGAAAATTTACTATTGGCAAGGGGCAGAAGAACACACCGAGACAAGCCCTGACACGGATGTCATCGCCCTCCGAGAGGGGTATATTACGATTACTCCCATTCAGTTTGATTTAACGAACTACGAATTGTTAAATAGATTGATAAAGGTTAATATGAACTTAAGCCCTATTGACTAGTTTAGGATAATACTTTATCATTCTACTCTCTAACTTTTTAGCATGCATCGTATATTTTCTTGCTCTTTTATTCGGAAGAGTTGATTGAGCATGAAAGTATTCAAGTAATAATTTCAAAGTTTCTCCAGTCTTAAAGATAGCTTTGATTATACCTTCTTCCCACAATTTATTTTTATTCAAAATTTTCTCCCAAATTTTAATATCTACATCTCGTATTTCTTCAAAAGTTCTCAGAGGTTCTTTGTCGAAATTAACTTCTGGCAAATCCGATAATGCGTTTTTCCATTTTGTTAAATACTCAACCATTTTTTCCCAACATTCTGGACATTTGAGATAATCAAAAAATTCTTTTCCATAAAACAAATATATTTCAGTATTATAAGAACCTATCAATTTCGAAATTTCGAAATTTCTGACTGATAAAATTACTTATTTTTACTAAAATCTGGGTCTATGAAATACATCATCCCAACAGTATTTCCACCATGAAAATTATAAAGATGTTCTAATTTCCTTTGAAAGTTTTCAATTTGTCCTCTCTTTTTAGTTGAATCATGATCATCTCTTATTTTTTTGTTCAACAAAATGATATCTTACACTATCAGTAAAATATAGATCTAACTTCAAATCGCTTGTTAATGCCGGATTTAAAATCTCATATCCTAATGATTGAATAATCTTTGTTATAATCTCTTCTAAAGCATCACCCATTTTTATTTCATGCGCTTGCAAAATATGTTGTAGAATTTTTGTTGCAGGTCTTGAAGGTCTAAACAATCCAATAAATCTCTCTGGCTTTTCTGCTAATTTTGTGAGTAACTCTGTCTTTTCCTTTTCAAATATATGCTTATTTAAGATAGAACAAAATTCTTCATAGCTAATCATTTATAGCCTCTAATAAATTTAGATTTAGATTAAAATATTGATGTATTTTTTTAGTAGAAACTATAGGCTCAACCTTTATAGGGTAAATTTTTTCAAAACGTCTTTTTATCCATTCTACATATTTCGGGTTAATTTCTATCATTACAAAGTGCCTATTAAGTGCTTTAGCTACATAGCCGGTTGTACCTACTCCTGCAACCGGATCTAAAACTAAATCTCCTTCCTTTGTGCTTGTCAATATTACTCTTTTTAAAAGTTCTATTGGTTTTTGCGTTGAATGAACCTTTTCACCTTTTTCATCCCTTAATCTCTCTTTCCCACCACATATAGGTAAAACCCATACATTAGCACCAATCTTACCTATGCCAAACTTTTTAGCATATTCTTTATTAAATGTATGTTTCTTGCAATTTTTATCCTTTACTGCCCAAATCAAAGTTTCAGTAGCATTAGTAAATCTTACTCCTAACCAATTTGGCATTGGATTAGTTTTAATCCATATAACATCATTTAAGATCCAATATCCCAAATCTTGCATTATTTTCCCAATTCTAAGGATACTATGATATGTAGAAATTATCCATACTGTTGCAGTTGATTTCATTACTCGCTTCACTTCAGTTAATAGGGATGTTATAAACCGATCGTATTCTTCAAAGGAAGGAAATTTATCCCATTCATCATATACCCCATTAACAATTGTGTTGACATTCCATCTTCTTAGTTCTTTCTTTGGCAGTTGTAAAAAATATGGTGGGTCTATAAAAACCATATCAAAAATTTCATCTGGAAATTTTTTCAATACATTTAAAGCATCACCTAAGATAACACTATCTAATACTTCAGAAGTATCATATCTATTCTTTTGATTTTCATCTATTATGACTCGGGTGGCTTCACTGGATTTAGATGGACTATCATCAACCTTAAGATAGGGTTTCTGCATCAGCTTACCCCCTAAGTGCATGCTCTAATGCTTCCACAAAATAGTCTATTTCACGGTAGTTTATGGTCAAGGGCGGGGTAAGCCTTATAATTTTAGGCTTTGGCATGGTAACAAGCACCCTCTTTTCCAACAAACCTTTGAAAATTCTCTCAGCAGGCTCATAAAACTCTATGGCTAATAACAAGCCTACCCCGCGCACCTCTTTAATCAAATTGGCATGCTCCTTTGCCAGACCCTCAAGTTTTTCTTTTAAAACCCTGCCCTTCAAAGCCACCTCTTCAAGAAAACCCTCTTCAGAGACAATGTTTAAAACCTCTATAGCAACGGCGCAGGCGATGGGGTTTCCTCCAAAGGTTGAGGCATGAGACCCCGGAGTGAGATGAGCCATAACCTCCTTTTTTCCAAGAAGAGCAGACAAGGGTAGACCGTTTGCCAAAGCCTTTGAAGAGCAAAGAAGGTCTGGCTCAATGCCAAAGTGCTCATAAGCAAAGAGTTTTCCCGTCCTCCCGATCCCAGTCTGCACCTCATCAAAGATAAGAAGAGCCTTTTGCTTTTCGCATAGCTCCTTTGCAAGAAGGATAAATTCTTTGTTCAAAGGGTAGACCCCACCCTCACCTTGGATGGGCTCAAGGATTATGGCGCAAACCTTTTCGGAAAAGGCTAATTTCAAAGCCTCCATATCGTTTGGTGGGACAAAAACCACTCCGGAGAGAAGGGGTTCAAAGCCCTGCCAGTATTTTGGTTGACCGGTCACAGATAAAGCACCCATCGTCCTTCCATGAAAGGAGTTTTCAAGGGCAATGAAGATATGCTTTTCTTTGCTAAAGTTGTCCTTAGCATACTTTCTTGCAAGCTTTAAAGCTGCCTCAACAGATTCTGCACCGCTATTTGCAAAAAAGACTCGGTCGGCAAAGGTAAGCTCAGAAAGCTTCATGGCAAGCCTTGCTTGCGGCTCAGTATAGAAAAGGTTTGAGGTATGCCAAAGTAGCTCTGCCTGTTTTTTGAGAGCTGAAACAAGGCGAGGATGAGTATGCCCAAGGTTGCAGACGGCAATCCCTGAAGTGAAATCAAGATACTCAACTCCATCCTCGGTAAATAGCCTTGCCCCTTGACCTCGGACAAAGGCTAAGGGTATACGCTTATAGTTGGGAGCAAGATAAAGCTCTCCCATCTCTACGATATAACCCATCTCTTTTCTCCTTCTTCATTTATCTTCACGCATAGCAAGATAGGATTCCAGGTCAACCTTCCGTAGCTTAATATCCCGCTGAAGGAAAAGCTTAGCCATCCGTTCAAAGTTTGGCGTTAAGTCAGAAACATATATTTCTGGCTCCCCGTTTGGAGATTTCTCGCTTCGCTCGAAATGACACGCAACATTTGGGTTTTCTTCGAGGTAGGACTTAACGAGCAGAGCAACCTCCTCGGAAGGGTCAACAAGCTTTATCCTTTTTCCTGCCTTCTCTTGAATTACCTTTTTGAGCAAAGGATAATGAGTGCAGCCAAGAATAAGGGTATCGATCCCTCTCATCTTTAGCGGAATTAGATACTTCTTCACGATGCTTCTTGTCTCGGGCTTTTTTATCCAGCCCTCCTCGATTAAGGGCACAAGGAGAGGGGCAGGGTTTGCGTAAAGCTTTATCTCTGGGTCGGCTTCAGAAAAAAGCCTCTCATAGATTCCGCTTTCAACGGTTGTTCTTGTGCCGATAAGACCCACCTTTTTATTTTTAGTTAAGTTTAAGGCTTTTCTAAACGATGGGGTTACCACTTCGAAAAAAGGGATGTTCGGGAAGCGTTCCCGAAGGGTTGGCATGGCGGTGCTTGAGACGGTGTGGCAGGCAACGACTATTATCTTTGCTGAAAGGCTAAGCAAAAACTTTGTATCCTCGATGGCATAGCGAATGACGGTTTCTGCGCTCTTTGTGCCATAAGGCGTTCTTGCCGTGTCGCCAAAGTAGACGATCTTATACTGGGGAAGGTGCTTTAAAAGCTCCTTGACAACTGTTAAACCCCCAAGACCGGAATCAAAAACCCCTATCATCTGCGTAGTCCAAAGTAATGTTCAAAGCTTGCGGAAATGGCGGTGATGACGGCAAGCCAAAGGACCCAGCGTAGCATCGTCGCAGGCTCAAGGCTTCTTTTGCTAAAACGATGCAAAAGACCGTTTACAACAAGGACCGTTCCAAGGCTCCAAAGCCCAGAACCGATAAAGATCTTAGCCGTTTCTATCACCGTCTTCCCAAAGTCGCTAGGATAATAGCGAACACTAAACAAAAACCAAAGCAAAATGGGTAGAATAAGCTTCAAGCTAAACCGCATTGTCTTAGAGGTCCTTCAAACCAAGGACATCCTGCATGTTGTAGACACCTGGCTCATTTCCGCAAACCCATTTTATAGCTCTTATTGCTCCTCTGGCAAAGGTCTCCCTTGAGCTTGCCCTATGAGTTAGCTCTATCCTTTCTCCAATGCCAGCAAAGAGAACGGTATGTTCTCCAACGATGTCCCCACCCCTTATCGTCTGAATACCTATCTCGCTTTCCGACCTCTCGCCGATTATACCCTCTCTGCAGAACCTAAAGTCCTTATCCGTCCTGCCGAGGACCTTAGCGATTGCCTGGGCAAGCTTTAAGGCTGTTCCGCTTGGGGCATCCTTTTTCATCCGATGATGCGCCTCGAGGATCTCAATGTCATAGCCTTGAGATAGAACCCTAGCTGTTATCTCGCAGAGCTTCACAAGAAGATTAACCCCTGTGCTCATGTTGTAGTCCTGAACGAGCGGAAAGTTTTGCCGAGCAAGCTCATGTATCTCCGAAAGCTCCTCTTTGCTAAAACCCGTTGTCCCAAGGACCATAGCCTTTTTATACATGGCGTTTATTCTTGCATGCTCTAAGCTTGCGGCATGAAAAGTGAAGTCAACTATCACATCTCCCTTTTCGATCACCTTCTCTAAAGAACCCTCTACCTTAATCCCAAGAGCTGGCATCCCTAAAACTTCTCCCAAATCTTTACCCACAGAAGAATTTGTTTTAGCTTCAAAGCAGCCAGCAAGCTCAAGCTCCTTATCAGCAAGGATAAGTCTGCAGATAGTTTGCCCCATCCTTCCAGCGCATCCGGCAACGACCACCCTAATAGCCATACCTCTCAACCTCCCCTACAAATTTTTGATAGTATTTATTAAAAACTTGCCAAACCTCCTCCTCAAGCTCCTTACCGAGTATATGCTTATAGAAATTTTTAAAAACATTTAAAGGCTCTAACTCAATAGGGGGTGACTTATCTTCATCCAAGGGAGACAAAAAGTCTGGAACATTTTCTCTCCTTTCATCCTCTTCGTAAACTAAGGTCAAAAGATTGGGAAAGACCTTTCTTAATTCTCTTTCAACCTCGTATATCGGCTGTTTATCCCTAAGAACTACTTTAACCAAAGCCCTATCTTGAGGAAGACGTTTCAAGTTTTCAAAATAATCTACATACACCTTTAGCTCATAAGGGGAGGGAAGCTTAATCCGTTCAAGATGAGAAACCTTTCCGTCCTTTATCTCAAGAAGAGTGACCCCTCTTTCCTTTCCTAAAAAATCAAAGGAGTAAGGAAGGGGGGAGCCAGGGTAGATAAACTTTCCCCGATGAACCTGAGGGCTATGAAGATGCCCAAGGAGAACTAAATCAAAGGCTGAAAAACATTCAAGCGGAAGGAGATATTCCCTGCTTAAACCCTTCAAAGGAAGCTCCTCATCAGTCCAAACTGTCCCTGCCACAGCAAGGTGAGAAACAAGGATAGCCGGCTTTTTAATGTGGCTTATCCAATCTTTAAGTAAGCTTTCAATAAAACCCGCGGTGTTCTCAAAGCCCTGCCCCTCAACCTCCTCCTCATACTCCCTTAGAGATAGGTAGGGGAGGACATAGAGATATATTTTGGTCCCCGAGCTATCAAGCGTTAAAGGGTTGAAGAAATAGGTAAGGTCCCGAGCAATGGTTATATCGATAATCCTTAACAGATCACTATGAATGCTTGCCCTTCTTGAATCATGGTTCCCAAGGATAAAAAGGGACTTAACTTTTCCCTCAAAAAGCCTCTTTATGAGCTCTTCAAAGAGCCTCAATGAATCAAGGTCTGGAATAGGGCGGTCAAAGATGTCTCCAGCGTTGATAAGAAGGTCAGGCTTAACATCTTTTAAGCAAGCAAAAAAGGTATCCTCAAAGAACTTAGCCTGCTCCTCAAGAAGGTTTTTAGAAAAGAGGGTCTTCCCGATGTGCCAATCGGAAGTAAGAAGTATTCGCATTAACACCTTTCTGCCACCCCGACCGAAGGGAGGGCTCTCCTAAAGCCTCTATATTTCTCCTTTGAACTGCGATAAGAAGTATTCATTAACCCTTAAAATCTAAAGCCACTACATAGACCTCTCTACTTTCCTTCCGGACCGCCTTTGGTCTAAAGAGTTTAACATCTTTAAACCTTTTTTCAAACTCCTTGCGAAGTCTTGGGAACTCAGGTCCTTCAAAGACTTTTACAACGGCGTTTCCCCCTTTTCTAAGGACTATCTCGCAGAGCTGAAGAGCTCTTTCTGCAAGGCTAACCGATTCCAGATGATCCCTTTCTCTTATGCCCGTTGTCTTTGGAGCAAGGTCAGAAAGGACGACATCAAAGTATGGGATATCTGGTGAGATAAGGTCTTCTTTTTTAACCTCAAAAACATCCTTCTGAATAAACCGATAGAGCCTTCCTGAAAACTTAGGGGGAGTAAGGTCTATGCCAACGACAAGACCTGTCTCTCCTACAACCTCACAGGCATACTTTGCCCAGGAGCCAGGGCTTGTCCCAAGGTCAAGCACTTTATCTCCTCTCTTAAGAACCTTGAAACGCTCGTTTATCTCCTTAAGCTTAAAGACTGAACGAGCAGGGTATCCCTTCTCCTTAGCAAGCTTTGCCCAACTATCAAACCAAGGATTTGCCATAGCTTAAATTTAATCCCTCTTTTCTTTTTTGTGAAACATTTTTTATGTACTCCTCTATTTTCTTGGCAAACTCCATCTGCCTTGCCCAAGCCCCAAAAAGCTTTCCTTTCGGTAGAAGCTCCTTTATGGTCTCAAAAACCTCTCGCGTGACCCTCCCAGCTGGCTTATTCTGAAAAGCTGTCTGAGGAAGGGGCATAAAGGTATGGGCATGAATTATCGCTCCCATTTTAGCAAGCCTTTTCATAAAGTCTACCGTGGCTTTTACATCCTCTTCTCCCTCATAGGGTAGTCCAAAGATAAAGTCAACCTTAGGCGTTATTCCAAACTTAAGGCAAGCTTTGACAGCTTCCTCCACATCAGAAACCGTATGCCCCCTTCGGCAAAGCTTTAGTATCCTTTCGCTTCCGCTCTGGGCACCAATGACAAGCGAACCGTTTGCGCAGTATTCCTTGATAAGAGCTACGGTCTCCTCCGTCGTATGCTCTGGTCTCACCTCAGATGGAAAGGTGCCAAAAAAGATTCTACCACCCTTGCTTTTTACAAGCTTGCTTAGCTCCTTAAGAAAAGAGCTAAGAGCAGGAAAATTAACTTCTTTTCCGTCAGTAGATAGATAAGAAAAAGCGTTCGGAGTGATAAACCTTATATCCCTTATGCCTCGGGATAAAAGCTTTTCCACATAACGAAAAACAACATCTTGAGACCGATGCCTTGGTTTTATCCCAATGAGGGATGAGGTCTGACAGTAGGAGCAGGCAAAGGGACAACCCCTCGTTATCTCAACGGGGTTTATCTTGCCAGCCCTTTCCGCAAAGGGTGGAAAATTGTTTAGGTCAATAGGGTCAGGTCTTCCCGTAGAAACAACCCTTCCCTCCTCAAGATAGGCGATCCCTTTTATTTTCTTAAAATCTTGAGAACCAAGGTAGGCTTTAAGGAAGCTGGGTAAGCTTTCTTCCGCTTCAAAGAGAAACACAAAATCAAAGCCTGCCATCAGGGTGCCAAAGGGGTCACCAGTTGGATGAGGTCCTCCTGCTAAAAAGAGGACTTTTCCCTTAGGTAAAGAAGACTTTAATTTTTCAACCAATGGAAATATCTCAAAAATCTGGGTAGTAAAAAAGGAAAAGAGAAAGATCACAAGGTCAAAGCGTTGGGTTAGCTCCTTTGCCAGATGAAATACATTCTTTTTGTCGGTAAAGAAAACTTTAAAGTTAGATAGCGACCCTGAAGCTATCTCTTTTTCTAAAGCCCCAAGAATTACATTAAGGCTGTATCGATTTTCTTTTGTGTAGTAAAAAAGAAGGGCAACATCCTTCATGCTCTAAAAGATGGAACACAAGCCAAACCCTGTCAAGGAGAGATTGACAGACTTGATAAAATAGTTTAGCTTTAAAATTTAATTACTTAATTACCCTAAAATAAAAGCTTAGACCATATGAAAGAACCTTTACTTTGGATTGAAGATGAAGACATTTCATCCCCCAGGGGGAGCTACAGCCCTGAAAGCTGTCATCGGAGGAGAAAAAATTCACAATCTTGGTTTTGTTTACTCCTTCATTCCGGCAACCTTAGGAGCTATAAACAACATCCAAAGGAATAAAAAATATCCTGAATATTGGTATTAAATTCTAATGTGCAGCTTTCCGTCATCATACCAACCTTAAATGAAGAGGAATTCATCAAACCTTGCTTAGAAAGCCTCTCTTTTATTGACCCTGATGAAGTCATAGTGGTAGACGGCGGAAGCATGGATAGAACGGTTGAAATAGCAAAGTCCTTTGGGGTAAAAGTTATTTCCTCTCAACGAGGAAGAGGGAAACAGCTTTCCCTTGGGGCAAAATTGGCTCAAGGGGATTATCTCCTCTTTCTTCACGCAGATTGCCGGTTCACAAAGCCCGTAGACTTAAGAAGAGCAATCAAAGAGGGATTTGCCTGGGGCTTTTTTCCCATAAGATATGAGCCTACAAATCTTGAGCTTAAGCTACTTTCAGCCTGGATTAACTTTCGCTCAAAGGTATTTGCCCTACCCTTTGGAGACCAGGGTTTGCTCGTAAAACATGCCCTATATGAAGAGGTTGGAGGCTATAAAGACTACCCATTCCTTGAAGATGTAGACTTAGTCTTAAGATTCAGAAAAAAAGGAAGACCCAAATTTTTCCCTGTGAGTCTCACAGTGTCTTCAAGAAAATTAAAGCCTCACATACCTTTTTATCCAACCTTTCACAGTTTGCGAAACTTCGCCATCCTTTTAGCCTTTTTGCTCGGATGTCCTCCAAATTTATTGGCTAAATTCTATAAGTAGCAAAATTCTATTTGAAAAATTTCATAAGCTAAAAAATCTTGAAAATTTATCTTTTGAAGATTTAAATTAATTGGCAAAAAACTTAAGGAGGTGGGCTATGTTTAAAGCAAAGACCTTAGGGCTTAAGCTTGTTTTTAGCTTGGTTTTCCTCTTTAGCGCAGCGCTTCTTTATGCCTCGCAGTACAACATGATTAAACCAGAAGAACTCAAAAATTGGCTTACAAGTGGTAAAAAGGTTATACTCGTTGATATCCAACCCCATGAAGACTTTGTAAAAGGACATATAAAGGGGGCTATAGAGACGAACGCTTTCCCAGCAAGCAAAGACGAGGAAAAGAAACGGTTGGATAAAGTCTTACCCATCATCCAGAAAAGCAAAGACCCAGTAGTTATCCTTTGCCCAAGAGGAAAATCCGGTGCCAAAAACTCTTATGACTATTTAAAGTCTAAAGGGGTTCCTGAAAATAGGCTCTACATCCTTGAAGGCGGGATGGCAGGCTGGCATTATCCTGAGCTTTTAGAAAAAGGGAAATAAACGCTTTAAAAGACCATGCAAGAAATTGCTACCTTAGAAAGGTATAAAAGAGCAGCAAAGAAGCCAGAAAAGGCTCTTTGCTGTCCTGTTTCCTATCAACGCCCAGAGCTTCTCAAGATTATTCCTCAAGAAATCCTCGAAGTAGACTATGGCTGCGGCGACCCAACCGTGTATGTCCGCGAGGGAGAAGTTGTTGTTGACCTTGGTTCAGGCTCAGGGAAACATGTTTACATGATAGCTCAAATAGTTGGACCAAAGGGAAAGGTTATCGGCGTTGACTTCAATAAAGAAATGCTAAGCCTTGCTCGAAAATATCAGGATGAAATCGCCAAAAAGCTTGGCTACAAGAACACCGAATTCTACTACGCTAAGATCCAGAATTTAAAGCTTGACTTAGAAAAGGTAGAAGCCTATCTTCAAACAAATCCCATTAAAACCGCGGAGTATTTAATAGCCTTTGAAAACTATGTCAAAGAGTTAGAAGAAAAAGAACCCCTCATCCCTGATGAAAGCGTAGACACGGTAGTTTCAAACTGCGTTTTAAACTTGGTAAAGCCTGAGGATAAATACCGGCTGTTTTTAGAGATCTATAGGGTGTTAAAGATTGGCGGAAGGGCAGTAATAAGCGATATCGTAAGCGATGAGGATGTTCCTCCTCATCTTCAAGAGGACCCTGATCTTTGGTCAGGATGCATCGCGGGTGCCCTAAGGGAAGACAAGTTTATTCAGGCCTTTCTAAAGGCTGGGTTTTCTTCAGTTAGGGTTCTCAAATGGGAGGAGAAGCCTTGGCAAGTAATAGAGGGAATAGAATTTCGTTCCATAACCATTGAAGCCATAAAGGGCGAAAAAGGACCCTGTATAGACGCTGGACATGCGGTAATCTACCTTGGTCCTTTCTACAAGGTTGAAGATACTGAGGGTCATGTTTTTGAGATAGGAAAAAGAGTTGCTGTCTGCGAGCGAACCTTTAGAAATCTAAAACGAGCTTTCCCAGAACATTTTATCTTTATTGAACCAGCAAAACCTCTCCCAAAGCGCCCCTTTCCGAACTGCACCGGAATGGTTCTTAGGTCCCCAAAGGAAACCAAAGAAGGAAAATGGAAATCAGGCATACCCTTTGAAAAAAGGCTAAAAAGCTTGGGAGTAGAGCTAAAGAAGAGAAAGATCAGCATCATCCAAGTAAACATTGGAAACCTATGCAACATGTCCTGCCGTCACTGTCATCATTCAGCCTCCCCAAATGGAAAACTTATGCCGAATGAAATCTTACACAAAATAGCTAAGCTCTTAAAAAAGAACCCAGGTCTAAGCTTAGACCTCACAGGGGGAGCACCTGAGCTTCATCCTTATATCTTACCCTTCCTTAAAGAGGTGAAAGAGCTTTGCCGAGAGATTTGGTTTCGCTCAAACCTTACTGCCTTAGCTGATAAGCCTGACTTTATGGAAGAGCTTGCCAAGCTTGGTGTAAAGATCATTGCCTCTTTCCCAAGCATAAACAAAAAAGAAGCTGAAAGCATTAGAGGCAATGGCTTTTATGCTAAGGCTTTAGAGGTCTTAAAAAGCTTAAACGAGCTTGGGTATGGAAAGAATATACCTCTTGTCCTCATGGTCAACCCCACAAAGCCAGAGTTGGAAAAGCCTTCTTCTGAGCTAAAATCGGAATTTGAGGCAATTTTAAAGGAAAAACACGGTATATCTTTTTCTGACCTTTTCGTCCTTAACAATGCTCCGATTGGAAGGTATAGAAAACTTCTTGCTAAGAAGGGCTTGCTTTTAGATTATGAAAAGCTGCTTGAAGCTAACTTCAACCCAAGCACCCTTGATAAGCTCATGTGCTTAGACCTGATTACCATAGGTCCTGACGGAACGGTCTACGACTGTGACTTCAACCTTGCCCTTAATCTTTCGGTTGATGGTAAGCTTTCTGTAGATAGTCTACTTACTTACGGTTTAGAGGTCTTGGAAGATAAAAACATAAAGGTTGGCAACCATTGCTATGTCTGCACAGCCCAGTTTGGAACAAGCTGTTTCGGATGTCTTTGCTAACTGCACAGAATGTCGAGCCTGCCAAAAGGTTTGTCCCTTTTTGGCTAAGTTTGGTCTCCCAAAAGAACTTTTGGTCAACCCCTCTGAGGTCCTCTTTTTCTGCACAAACTGTACAGCTTGTTCTAAGACTTGTCCGGAAAGATTACCGATTGCTCAGTCTCTCTACGAGGCAAAAACCCAGCTTATAAGAAAGGACTATTCTACAAGAGAGCCCTACATCTCGGCTAAGTCTTATGCAGAAAGGGGGCATCGTTTCCCCTTTTCTCATTGGGAAAGAGCGGAAACTATCTTTTGGCCTGGCTGTAGTTTGGCTGGCTCAGCCCCAAACTTGGTTCTTAAAGTTAGAAATAGCCTTTCAGATGTATTAAACCAAAGGGTTGGCATAGTCCTTGATTGCTGCTTTGACCCTTGTTTTCAGCTTGGAGGGGTCGAAGATGTCGCTAAAGCCTTCAATGATATTAAGGAAAGGCTTATTTCTTATAAAATCAAAAAAGTTATCCTTGGTTGCACAAACTGCTATAAAAATTTTAAAAGATTTTTTTCTTCCGAAGAGGTGGAAGTTAAGCACATCTTAGAACTAATTCCCCAAGGTCTTCTTAAAATCCCTTTTAAAGAGGCTTATCTTCATCATCCCTGCCCAGCTTGGCAATTTGAGGAAATAAGGAAGAAGGCTCGAACGCTTATTGAAGATAAAGTTGAGCTCAAGGAAGCAAGGCTTCCAGCTTGCTGTGGGGCAGGTGGTGCTCTCTATCAGAATGAGGAGTTAGCTTCAGAGTTTAGGGAAAAAACTTTAAAATGGGCAAACCATAGACCTATTATCACTTACTGCATGGGATGCAAAGGGAGGTTCCTCAAGGGTGAGGCTAATGCTTATCACATCCTTGAGTTTCTCCCAAACTATTCGCCGAGGCTTAAACCATTAAGCTCAACCCAAAAGTGGATAAATAGGTTTTTCCTTTCCTTAAGACTAAAGCTCTTCTCTAAAAAGGCTTTAGTCTTAACGCTTTACCTTATAGCGTTGATAACCTTCTACACCTTTAGCTATGTAAAGGGCGTTGATTTCAAAGCCTACCTAAACTACTTAAATCAAATAAAAGGGAATCCACTGGTGATTTTTCTGTATCTCCTAATCTATACCATGGCTCCATCTCTCTTTGTTTCAAGCCTTGCCTTAACCATGGTTGCTGGTCTTCTTTGGGGTCCTTTCTTAGGAACGCTGATCGCCGTATCTGGGGCAACCCTTGGAGCCTCCCTCTCTTTTCTCCTTGCAAGGTATCTATTCTATCAAGCAGTAGCCCAAAGGTTTGGCAAGGTTTATCTTAAGACCTTTTGGGATAGGGTTGAGAAGGACGGTTGGAAGTTTGTGGCTTTTTTAAGGCTTTTTCCTCTTTTTCCTTATCCGGTGATAAACTTTCTCCTTGGTCTAACCCCAATAAAATTTTCAACCTATGTCATAACAAGCTTTATCTTCATGCTGCCAGGTGGCTTTCTTTACACCTTTCTTGGTTACTCTATACTTGAGCTGTTAAAACAAAATCCCTGGTATTTGATATTAGCTATACTTCTTCTCATAGGGTTTAGCCTTGTCATTAAAAAAGCAGAAAAGCTCTTCCGTCGTCCTCTTCTTTAGGGTCCCAGAGCTTGGAAAAGTAAAGAAGCGGCTTGAAAAGACCTTAGGAAAGGAGAAAACCTTAAAGCTTTATCAAGCCCTGCTTAACGAGGCTCTAAATAACCTTATAACCTTTAAAAGTAAACATCCTGAAACCCTGTTAGTCGGCGCCTACCGAGGTTCCTTCTTACCTCAAGAGCTTGCCAAACCCTTTGACCTTTTGTATGAGCAGAAGGGTTTAAGCCTTGGGGAGGACTTAATAAGGGTGGCAACGGATTTGCTAAGAGGGCAAAGCCTTGAAAAAACGATTATCATAGGCTCAGACTGTCCTGAGATAACTCCTTCCTTTTTAGAGCTTGCCATGGAAAAACTAACAGAAAACCAAGTGGTTCTTTCCCCCTCCCATGACGGAGGCTACAACCTCATAGGCTTAAGACAGGATATCCTTCCCTACATCAAAGAGATTTTCTCAGAAATCCCCTGGGGGACAGAAGCTGTGTTCAAGGAAACTATGAAGAGGCTTTCTGCCCTTGGTGTTAAGGTTTTCCTACTTCCTGAAACAGTTGATATAGACCGCATTGAGGATTTAGAAAAGCTGAAAAGAAAAGGTATTGAATTTTATTTATAAAGGGGGCAAAATTGCCCCCATTTTAGTTAAGGATGAACTACTTCTTCAATTTTGGAGCTTCTGGTATGTTTGAACCATGGCACTCCATACAGTTTTGCTGAGCGGTTATACCAAAGTCTTTGGCTGGCATCCAGGCTACTTCCTCGTTGTATTTTCCATCATGCCAAGCGTTTAATTCTTCAACAAGTTTGTAAGCAACGCTTGCCGTTACTCTTGCACATCTATCCCTTCTCTCTGCGCTTGCCAAAGCAAACCCGCTTGCCTTCATCCATTTTCCTACCGAGATATGGCATAAAGGAGACCCGCTTACTGTCCTGACTATTTTTTCCTTATTGGCTTTTGGATTTTTGGGCACATAAACGGGCAATTCGGTATTAGAATACCAATCCATGATGTTAACCCCTATAATATGTCCTATTTCACTACCAGCTATACGAGGACCAATAATACAATTCGCTACGATGTTTGCTCCAGCAAGAGAGCCGCAAATTGTGCCCCATCCACCCGTTCCGCCTTCAAGGAATACGAAAGCATCGCAAGGGAATGATTTGTAGGGCTCGCCAATTTTTTTCGCTAACTGTTTGAAGACGGCGTTGATGACCGCCGCTCCGCAATAAACGCGATACCATTCCTCATAGGCAAGCTCAGCGGTGGTCTTGGGGTCAAGCTTAGTGTAAGGCCAGGGCCATTTTTGAGGATTTACTGACTTGGCAAAGACCTCACCCTGGTAATCAAAAACCTTGCTTAAAAGATATCCTGCTGACAAGAAACCAAACCCCTTTAAAACCGACCTACGCTCAACATTTGTTAACTCTACTAACTCCTTCATCATTGACTCACCTCCTTTTTTTATTCTATTAAAGAATAATAATTGCATTTAACCAAATTACAAATAAAAAATTTCTATAAACATTTCAAAATATATGGAAACAATTAATAAGTCGTATTCCACCTTTCATTTTAAAAAGGTATCCAAAAAAATTAAATTATTGACAAATATAATCAAAAGTTGAATATTGATTAAAAAAATCTATTTGACATCAAATAAAACTAAGTAAATACTTTCCAAAAATTTCAAGGGAGGGCTTATGAACAGAAGAGAATTCATGAAAACCTTAAGCTTTGCCATCGTTGGAGCCTCTATTCTACCTAAAATTAGTTACGGAAAAGAAAGGTATAAAGTAAAGCTATTGTATGAAACTAACTTACCATTTAAAGAAGATGTAAGGCTTTGGGTCCCTATTCCTTACGACACAGATTATCAAAATCTTATCAAAATGGATGTTAAAACAACAGGAAAATATATGATCAACAAAGATAAGGTTTATGGAGCACCCATACTGTATGTAGAGTTTAAGAAAAATGACGAAAAACTGTTAAAGGTGACCTTTGAGGTTGAGTTTGCTGAGAGGAGCGTTGATATAAACAAGCTACCCAAAAATAATACCAATATCCCTTCAGATGCTGCCCTGTTTTTAAAACCTACTGAACATATTCCGACGGATGGGATCGTAAAAGAATACGCAGAAAAGATAAGGGCAGGTAAGAAGACCCAGCTTGAAAAAGTTCGGGCTATATACGATTGGGTAGTGGAGAATACCTACAGAGACCCTAAGGTTAAGGGATGTGGTCCGGGTGAGGTAAGAAGGATGCTTGAGACAAAGAACTTTGGCGGAAAATGCACAGACATAAACTCTCTCTTTGTAGCTCTTTGCCGAGCGATTGGCGTTCCTGCGAGGGAAGTTTTTGGCTTAAGGGTAAAGCCATCCTTCCTCTCTAAGGGTATTTCTTCAGCGACTAAGGATGCAACAAAGGCTCAGCACTGCCGAGCGGAGTTCTATCTTGGTCAATGGGTGCCTGCTGACCCTGCGGATGTTAGGAAGTTGATCCTTGAAGAAAATCTCACCCTTGACCATCCAAAGGTAAAGCTTATTAGGGAGTATCTTTTTGGAAACTGGGATGCCCATTGGATTGCCTTCAACCATGCAAGAGACTTTCAGCTTGAACCACCTCTTAAGAGCGTAAAAAGCATAAACGAATTCATGTATCCTATTGCCGAGGTTGGCGGAGAACTATGGGATAAGCTAGACCTAACCTTTGAAAAATCAAAGTATACCGTATTAGAAATATTATAAATTCACCTTGGGAGGATCCCTATGGAGTTCCAAGTAAAAGCTGACCCGGAGCTTTGGCAAAGAATTGGGGTTGATGTGACAAGACTTTCTAAAATGAGAGAAATTTTATCTCAAATGTATAAAAACATGTTTTTAAATCAAGAAATTCGCCCAGAGGGTATGAAATACTTTGACGAAATTGTAGCCAACATTCATACTGGACGAATAAAGGAGATAGTTGAAGCCAAGGAAGAAGGTCGAGTAGTCGTTGGAGCCTTCTGCGTTTATATTCCTGAGGAGATAGTCGTTGCACTTGATGGCATATGCATCGGGCTTTGCGGTGGGTCCCAAGCAACTATTCCTGATGCTGAAAGAATTTTACCCCGCTCAATCTGCCCTTTAGTCAAGTCTGCTTATGGATTTAGAATATCAAGGGTTTGTCCCTACTTTCAAGTGGTAGATTTCGTTGCTGGTGAAACAACCTGCGATTCTAAAAAGAAAACCTGGGAGATCCTAAACCAGGATATTGAGACCTATGTTATGGAAATCCCTCCCATGAAAAGAGAAACAGAAAGGGAGTTCCTTTTTAAAGAGGTAGTTAGATTTAAGGAAGAGCTTGAGAAAAAATCTGGAATAAAGCTTGATGAAGAAAGACTTCTCAAAGGTGTGCGTATCATTAACAGAAAACGGAAAGCTTTACAGAGGTTAAATTCTCTTCGTCAGCATGATGTTTTACCCATAAGCGGGAAGGATGTTCTTCTTATAGAACAGATAGCCTATTATGACGACCCTGAAAGGTTTGTAACGAAGGTTGAAGAGCTATGCGACGAGCTTGAAGACAGAATTGCAAAAGGTATAGGCTATGAGGAAAAGAAACCTCTTCGCATCATGATAAGCGGAACCCCAATGGCTTTTCCTAATTTTAAGCTGCACAACATCATTGAAAGCCTTGGAGCAATCATAGTAAATGAAGAATCTTGCATCAGCACAAGGTATTTTAACGACCTCGTTGAGGAAAAGAATAACTTAACCGACCAACTTTATGCGATAGTTGATAGGTCAATGAAGGTGCATTGCGCTATCTTCACCCCAAACGAAGAAAGAATAGAGCGGATCTTAGAAGAGTATAAAAAATCTAAAGCTGACGGTCTGATCTACTATTCTTTAACTTTTTGTCAAACCTATCTTATCGAAGCCGTAAAAGTAAAGCAGGCTTGTGAAAGGGAAGGCATTCCCTTTTTAATGATCGAGAGCGACTACTCACCCGAGGATGTAGGACAGCTCCAGACTCGGGTTGAAGCCTTTTTAGAGACTCTAAGGGGATAAGGATTAAGCATGCGCATAGGGATAGACATCGGCTCAAGGACTATAAAGGTTGTAGTTCGTGAGGGTTCAGAAATTATCTACTCTAAAGTCTTAGACAATACTATAAACCCCCTATCAACCATAAGAGAGCTCATATCCCCTTATTTAGACAAGGCAGGAAAGGTTGTCGCAACGGGTTATGGAAGGAATTTAGCCAAAATAAATTTAGGGACCGAGACTATCACTGAAATAAAAGCTCAAGCCCTGGGTATAAGAGAGATTTTTCCTGAAGCCGAGCTCATCATCGATATAGGCGGACAGGATAGCAAGGTTATAGCCATCGGTAAAAACGGAGGCGTTGAAAACTTTGTGATGAATGATAAATGCGCAGCAGGCACAGGAAGGTTCCTTGAGGTTATGGCTCTATCCTTAGGTATACCTCTGGAAGAATTCCCTATTTTGGGGCTAAACCCCAAAAACCGGATCAAGATCACCTCCATGTGCACTGTTTTTGCAGAATCTGAAGTAGTATCTTTAAAAAACGCAGGGGCTGACCCATCTGACCTTTCTTACGCGGTGCATCTATCTGTTGCTGAAAGGGTATCCGCTTTAGTTCATCGCTTAGGACTTAGGGAAAACATCGTTTTTACTGGCGGAGTAGCTAAAAATCCCCTCATAGTTAAGCTTTTAGAAGAATTGCTTGGGCAAAAGATCCTTGTCCCTCCAAAGCCAGAGATCACAGCAGCTCTTGGCTGCACCCTAGTTTAAAAGGTCTAAAGATCTGAAATATGCCCGATAGGCTTGTTTCATAAGATGTAAAGGATGTTCTTATTTCGCTATTTGGGTATGGACTGATGGATTACCTCAATAAAACACCTGACCTTGATAGGTTGACCTCAATAATTTTTTAAATTCGAACATACATTATCATAACCTAAAAAAAACATAAAGGCTTACGTTGTGAATTTTCAATCCCCCCTTATTTGACCTTGAAAAAAATTAATGACAAGTTAAATTTTAGGAAGTTAAGAAAATTTATTGAGATTAAAATGTGGACCGCTACAATCTTTCAATAAATACCTTATTTACACAATGAAGGAAACATCATGTCATCTTTGGCTAAAATAATTATTGGTGATAGCAGAAAAATGATTGAAATTAAAGATGAAACTATAGACCTCATTATTACCTCACCCCCTTATTGGCACATAAAAGATTATGGGAAAATTGGTCAAATTGGATACGGTCAAACACTTCATGAATATTTAAAAGATTTATTCATGGTTTGGAAAGAATGTTTTAGAGTCTTGAAACCTGGAAGAAGATTATGTGTTAATATAGGAGATCAGTTTGCTAGATCAGTTATATATGGTAGATATAAAATTATACCTTTGCATGCCGAAGTTATTTCGCAGTGTGAAAAAATTGGGTTTGATTACATGGGAGCAATTATTTGGCAAAAAAAAACTACAATGAATACAACAGGTGGAGCAGTCGTAATGGGCTCCTATCCCTATCCTCCAAATGGGATGATCGAGATAGATTATGAATTTATTTTAGTTTTTAAAAAACCTGGGACAATGAAGGAAGTTCCAAAAGAGATAAAGGAAATTTCAAAGCTTACCAAAGAAGAGTGGAAGGAATATTTTACTGGACATTGGAAATTTGGAGGTGAAAAACAAATAAATCATGAAGCCATGTTTCCGGAGGAATTACCGAAACGACTAATAAAAATGTATTCTTTTGTAGGAGATACAGTGCTTGACCCTTTCGTCGGAAGCGGAACAACTGTAAAAGTTGCTCTGGAATTAAAAAGAAATGCTATAGGATATGAAATAAACGAGGATTTTCTTGAAATAATAAAAGAAAAGATTGGCATAAAAAACTCTTTATTTAAAATATACAATATAGAAATAATTAAAAGGGACGAAAAAATACGATTTGAAGATATCGATTATGTTCCAAGTATTCGAGATGCTAAACCACAAATAGATCCTAAGAAACTGAATTTTAAAAAAAAAGCTTTATACAAAGTTATTGATATAGTAGATGAAAATACAATAAAACTAAATAATGGTCTTTTAATAAAATTTTTAGGAGTAAAAATTATTGATAAAGATAAAACAATTAAATATCTTAACGAATATCTTCTAAAAAAAGAAATTAGAATAAAGTTGGAAAATAATTCAATATTAAATGAAAATACTGTTTTCGCTTATGTATATTTAAAAAATAAAATTTTCATTAACGCATATCTTATAAAGGCAAAATTAGCTTTAGCAGATAGAGAGAAAGAATATAAACTAAAAAGAAAATTTTTAGAGCTTGAAAGGAAAGTACAGCATGGCTAAAGAATGGATACTTAATATGGCAACAAACAGATGGGGACTAAACAAAAAGGATAGTGTCGGTCCAGTTTCAGAATGGATAAGAGAGTGTTCTCCCAAAACTGTTAATGAATGGGAAATTTTTTATTTTAATAAATTGAAAGAATTTCTTACTTTGAAAAATGTACACTTTGAACCTTATGAATATCTTGAATATCTTGGGAAAAAGCTTTATATTAAAATTACAGAGGTAATAAGAGCTGAAATAGAAGAAGTATCAGAAAAGGATTGTGTAGAGTATATTTATAATTTGGTTATAAATAGAACTTTTGAGGGTTATCAAACAGAAATAGATACTGTTTATAAAAAACTACGAAAGGAATTAGATATAGAAATAAAACCAGCACCAGACGAATGGGATAGAATTTATAATGTAGATTTTTATATAGAGGTAAATGGAAAATATATAGGTTTACAGATAAAACCAATTACTTATAATCAAACTCCAGAAATACATAAGTGGAAAGATTGGCTTAGCAGAACGCATAAGAGTTTTGAAGAAAAACTTGGTGGGAAAGTTTTTATTATTTTTTCTATTAAAAAAGGAGACAAAAAAGAAATATATAATAAAGAAGTAATCGAACAAATTAAGGATTGTATAAAAACACTGAAAAGTTTAAAAGCATAATAAAAGTTTAATAAAGATTTAAAGGTAAGCGTAATATTTATAATATAAAACATTGATCAAAGGAGGAAAACCATGGATATTGACAAACTTTCCGAAGAGTTTCAGAAGATTTTTTTAGAGGGGGCAAAGGCTTTAAAGGCAAAAAATTGGGATGAGGCTATTAGCCTTTTCTCTCAAGTGCTTTCTTCCTATCCTGGGTTTGTCCCGGCGCTTGAGGCAAGGGCAGCTGCCTATCTCCAAAAAGAAGACCTTGATTCTGCTCAGGCTGACTTGGAATTAGCTTTAAAGATCGAACCAAACAATGCTTGCCTTTATTTTCGCTTGGGGCAAGTTTATTACCGTAGGAAAGACTTGGACCAGGCCTTGGAGCTCTTTACCAAGGCTATCGACCTTGAGCCAATGTATCCTGCTGCTTACATGGCAAGGTCCCAAGTTTTAAGGGATAAAGGGCTTGAGGAAGCGGCTGACCTTGAGTTGCAAAAGGCTGTTGATGCCGCTCGGGAAATAGCTATAGCTCGAAAAGTTATCGACTTTGTTTAGTCGTTAAGCGTTATCGTCCAACCGAATGGGTCTTCTATCTCCCCATACTGTATACCTGTAAGATAATCAAAAAACTTTCTCGCTATTTCTCCAGTTTTTCCATCGTTGATCACATACTCTCTACCACGAAAATAGATTTGTCCTACTGGAGAGATAACCGCCGCAGTCCCAGAACCAAAGCATTCTTTAAGGCGCCCGCTGTTTATTCCATCTATTACCTCATCTATAGATATTCTTCGCTCAACTACGTTCATACCAAGCCATCTCCCAAGCTTGATCACCGAATCCCTCGTTATACCAGGAAGGATGGTTCCGGTGAGCTCTGGGGTGGCAAGCTCATCCTCAAAGTAGAAAAATATGTTCATCGTGCCCACTTCTTCTACATACCTCCTGTAAAGCCCGTCAAGCCATAAAATTTGCGTATAGCCAAGCTTTTTTGCTGCTTCTAAAGCCTTAAGACTTGCGGCATAGTTTCCGCCTGCTTTAACATCACCCGTCCCTCCTGGGAAAGCACGCACATGATCTTCCGTCACATAGATCTTGATGGGATTAAAACCCTCTTCGTAGTAAGCACCAACCGGGCAAGCGATGATCATGAAAAGATACTCATGGCTTGGCTTAACCCCAAGGGAGCCCTCAGTGCCAAAGATAAAAGGTCTGATGTAAAGAGCTGCACCCTTCTTTCTTGGGATCCAATCCTTTTCCACAAGAACAAAAGTTTTTATAGCTTTAAGCACAAAATCTGGGTCAAGATTTGGGATGCACATCCTGTCTGCAGACCTGTTTAGACGGGCGACATTATCCCAGGGTCGAAAAAGCCTTATCTTCCCATCAACCCCATAGTAAGCTTTTAACCCTTCAAAAATGGTCTGAGCATAATGAAGGACGATGGCAGCTGGATGAAGCTCAATGTTTGAAAAAGGAACGATCTTAGGGGAATGCCACCCTTTATCACAGTCATACTTCATCACAAACATATGGGGGGTGAAAATTCTACCAAAGACAAGGTTAGAAAAATCTGGCGGTAAGCGTTTTTCTTTTTCTACGAGATTAAGCTCTATCTCCATTACCTTCCCCCTCGCAAGATAAGCATTCAACCTTTTAAAAATACCCCTATTTATCCAAGTTGACAAGAAAGAATGGCAAGGCTAATCTATATATACAATGCCCTTGCAATTAAGCGCAAAATCAGCCCCCAAGCTTCTTCAAGAATTTACCGATTCTTATACCCTATCCAAGGAAGGATTTGCTAAAATACTTGGTGAAATTTTGCACTTCTCTATCGAGCGCTTCATTGAAAATGGCATTTTTTCACAAGAAAAATTCGACCAAGGCATTATCAATGATTTGATTGAGAGGGCTTTGAGAAAATATCCCGACCCCTTACCCAATCGAAGTAAAATTGTCTCTGAGGCTCAAACTCTATTAAATAATTTTTTTAAAAATAGAGAGGTGGTAGAAGAAATCAGAGAACTGCTATTAAAAGCAAAAAATATCCTTATTGAACCCCAAGCTTATTTTCATGAGAAACAAGAAGTCTTAAGACCGGATATCTTAGTGATAAGCTTAAAGGAGTTCATCCTCATCGAGATTAAGCTTAGGGCTTCCGATTATTCAGAAGAGCAAGTAACCGAATACATTCGGCTCCTAAAAAAACTCTTTCCGAACTATCCTTTAAGGGTTTATCTTTTAACTATTGAGCCTCCGGCTTTAAAAGAGATTTTAAGAGAAGGAAAAGAAGAGGAAAGATGTGCTGAGAAGTTATCTCATTCCACCCAGCTCTCACTTTTTGAATAACCTCTCAAGGCTTTATTTTAGAGACTTAGAAGAAAAAAAATATAATCCCCTTGAAGTAGCATTTGTATTCCCCACGCGAAGGGCTTGCCTTTATTTTACTCGGAGGCTCATCCAAAATAAAAGTTCAGAATCCTTTTTTTTACCCAAGATTTTTTCCTGGGAAGAGTTTATCAACTTCTGTGGTGAAAGACTTATAGATTTTTCCTACAAGCTTCTCACTGGTGCAGGGTTTGAGCTTTTGCTGCTTAGGACGCTAAAAGAACTTGGACTTAACTTTAAAGAACCCGAAGAGGATGTCTATTGGACAAGGCATTATTTACAAGTCTTTGAAGAGCTTGAAAAGGAAGGACTAACCCCAAAAGACCTTAAAATCCCCCCTGAGGGACTGCCAAACAAGGCTCAAGAGTTTTTAGAAAATTTAACCAAGGTATATGAACATTTTAAATCCCGTAGCGCAAGTCTCAACTACTTATCTGAAGCTCAACTCCTGCAGAAGATTGCTGAAAAATTACAAGAAGGAGATTCCTATAAAAAACTAAAGGTCTCATCTTTTTACTTTTGTGGTTTTGCCGCCTTAAGAAAAAGCGAAAGCAATCTGCTAAGAGCTTTTGTTGAGCTTGCTAAAATGGACAACCTTGACACTACCGTTGTTTTTGCTTGGGATGCTGAAAAGGCTGAACCTCATCCCATCTTGCAAAGGACTTTTAAAGATTTAGGGCTTACCGCTGAAAGGTTAATCCTTGATGCGGGCATAGAAAGTAGCAAAAAACTTCCGTCGGTCATCATCTCTGAAACCTCAGATGTTCATGAAGAGGTTGAGCTTGTTTGTTCCAACTTGAAAAAAGATATCGACGGGCTCTCAGCAGAGAGCCTTCCCGAAAAGATAGCGTTAATCGTTCCAAGAGAAGAAACCTTGGTCCCTTTAATTCATGCCCTTGAAGAAGTAGTAGAAGAGGGAGAACATTCGCCCCTCCGGGAAATAAACATTGCCCAAAGCTTCCCTCTTTATCATCATCCTATCAACATCCTGCTTTTAAACATCATTAAGCTCCAAAAAGAAAGAGTTGACGATAAATATCCAGCGGCTAAGTATCTTGAGATCCTAACCCAACCTTTACTTAAGCTTTTATTCCCCTTCCTTCCTCAGTTATTAAAAGTTCTTTCTAAGGTATTACAAAATAAGTATGGTAGAGTAAGCTTGCATGAAGTAGAAGCTTCAATAGGAGTTTCTGAAGGTTCGTTCCTACAAGCTGAACTTTCGAAAATTCATGATCTATTCTTTAGAAACTGGGAAAATGTAGACGAACCAGCAAAGCTTGCTCAAGCTATAGAGGAGGTCTTAAGACTTCTTTTGCCTCTCTTTCCAAAAGATGATGCGGAGTTAATTGCTTATTTAACCTACTTTCAAACGGAGGTCCTTCCTCTCTTCTTACAAGATGAGCTCTGGGAAGGATTAAAGGATAGGAGATATCCCTTGTATCAACTCCGGAAGCTTTTAGAGAGGGCAAAATACTATCTCTCTGGGGAACCGCTAAAGGGGCTTCAGATCCTTGGATTTTTAGAAACCCGCTTATTAAACTTCAAAAAAGCCTATCTTTTGGACTTGAACGAAGGGGTCCTCCCCCCAAGGGAAGATTTTAATCCCCTTCTTACCGATGAGATGCGCTCCTACTTTGGTCTTCCTGTTTTCACCTCCTCTCTCTGGGATTACTACTTTCTTACCTTTCTTGAGAGCGTGGATGAGCTATTTATAACCTACATTGGGGTTGAAGGTGAAGACTCTGCTAATGAGCCATCAAGGTTTATATATCGTTTAAGGTATGAGTTTGCTAAATCTGGCCAAAGCTTATCAAAAGAAACTCCTCTAAGAAGCTTTCCAAAAAGGAATTTTCAAGAAGGGATCCCGGTCACAGACGAGCATAAAGAGCTCATCCTTTCATATCTTAAAAAAACAAAACTAAGCCGTTCTTTCTTTGAAACTTATCTTCGATGCCCAGCCAAATTCTATTTTAAGTATTTGTTAAAAATAAAAGAAGAAGAAGAAAGCGAGGCCGCATTTTTGGGTAAGATCACCCATAAAATCCTTGAAGAGCTTTTAGAACCTTGGATAAAAACTAACGATTTTATAGATTTTGAAGAGGTGGTTCAAAATGTCGATGAAACAGTTAATAAAGTCTGGGAGGAAATGAGGTTCGCTAAAAAATTCGACCCCCTATTAAACCTGATGGTGAAAATGCTTATTCAGGGCTTTTTAAAAAAATATTTTAACTCTCTCATGGAGCAGGGAATTAAAAGAAAAGTCTTAGGAATAGAAGATGAAGTTATAGCTGACTTAGCGATGGATGGTTATGAAGGTCTTTCTACGGTAAAGGTCTGCGGAAGATACGACCTTCGCATGGAAGAAGAAGCATCAGGATTGCTTAACTACCTTATCCTTGACCTTAAAACTAGCGCATCTGCTGGTCTTAGACCTAGTGTTTTTCAAAAATTTCTGAATGTTAAAATAGAGGACTTTAAACCTTCCCAAACTTCTTATGAGCATCAAAAAAAACTTGAAGATTGGAAAAGCCTCTTTGGAAGTAATCTAAACAATTTTCAATTAACATTTTATCTTTGGCTCGAAATAGAAAAAAGAAAACTGATCAACTCAGTCTATTCCTTAATCAAACTGACTTTAATTAAACCAACTTTAATCAAAATAACCTTAAAAGAAAATTCTGAAGAAAGTTTACCTGTAGAAAAAGCTGAAGAAAATTTAGCTGAAGAAAGTTTAATTATACATCAAACAGAACTTTCTAAGATTAACAAATTTCCGAGCATTTTGCGACAAATGATTTTTCATATGTTAACTACTCCATATTTTTATTTTACGGAAAAAGATAATGATTGTGATTGGTGTAGCTATTATTCAATTTGCTTAAGTTATCGATTAAGCTCCTCGTAAAAAATAAACACAAAAGCTGGGGTAGGTAAGCCGGGTTCTGTCCCTGGGTTGTGCCCAGGTGGTGGTCATTTCTCTCGGGCAGAGAGTTACCCCTCTGCCTCAAGCGGCCTACCCGAGCCTTTGGGCGGGGCACCCATGGCTCTGTTTGGCCTTTCTCCAGGCGGGGGTTGCCGTGCCAAGCCCTGTTACCAGGGCTTGCGGTGGGCTCTTACCCCACCTTTTCACCCTTGCCCTTACCCCTAAGATAGGGGCAGTGGGCGGTCTGTTTTCTGTGGCCCTATCCAGGGATTACTCCCTCCGGGTATTACCCGGCGCCCTCCCCTGTGGAGCCCGGACTTTCCTCACAGGAAGGCAGCAACCTTCCTGCGCGACCACCTTCCTACCCCAGCTAACAATAATATAAGGCAAATTTGCAAAAAATTCTCTGATGTGATCGGTCAAAAAAGCAAACGCCGATTGTCTCTATATCTTCACAAAATTAAGAAGCAGACGATTTAAAATCAAAGGAGTGAGCATCAAAACATGAATAAAAAAATTCCCGGGCACCGACCTACTCTCCCAGGTGGGTAGACCACCCAGTACCATCGGCCCTGGAGGGCTTAACGACCGTGTTCGGAACGGGAACGGGTGTTTCCCCTCCGGTATGGGCACCCGGGAAATCTATTAAATTTTATCAAGTGAATAGGGGTCGCATCTTTAGCATCTTTAAGCCGGACCTGCAGTCAAGCCGCACGGGCGATTAGTACCGGTCAGCTCCACCCATTGCTGGGCTTCCACCTCCGGCCTATCAACCGGGTGTTCTCCCCGGGCCCTTCAGGGAGTGGGTTGCCCCACTCTCGGGAGGCCTTATCTTGGGGTGGGCTTCCCGCTTAGATGCTTTCAGCGGTTATCCCTTCCGCACATGGCTACCCGGCACTGCTCCTGGTGGAACAACCGAGCCACCGGAGGTGCGTCCACCCCGGTCCTCTCGTACTAGGGGCAGATCCCCTCAAGCCTCCTGCGCCCGCGGTGGATAGGGACCGAACTGTCTCACGACGTTCTGAACCCAGCTCACGTACCCCTTTAACGGGCGAACAGCCCGACCCTTGGGACCTTCTTCAGCCCCAGGATGGGATGAGCCGACATCGAGGTGCCAAACAGCGCCGTCGATGTGAACTCTTGGGCGCTATCAGCCTGTTATCCCCGGCGTAACTTTTATCCGATGATCGATGGCCCTTCCACACAGGACCACCGGGTCACTAGGCCCGGGTTTCCCCCCTGCTCGGCCTGTCGGCCTCGCAGTCAAGCCCCCTTATGCCCTTACACTCAACGGTGGATTTCTATACCACCTGAGGGGACCTTTGGGCGCCTCCGTTACCCTTTAGGAGGCGACCGCCCCAGTCAAACTGCCCGCCAAGCACTGTCCCTCGGGAGGATAACTCCCGCAGGTTAGAACCCTGAGGCAGGAAGGGTGGTATCTCACCGGTGGCTCCACGGGAGCTGGCGCCCCCGCTTCGCAGCCTCCCACCTATCCTGCACATCCTACCCCAAGATTCAATGCCAAGCTGCAGTAAAGCTGCACGGGGTCTTTCCGTCCCACCGCGGGTACTCGGCATCTTCGCCGAGACTACAGTTTCGCTGGGCCCCTGGCTGAGACAGCGCGGCAGTCGTTACGCCATTCATGCAGGTCGGAACTTCACCCTTTCCTACCTTTCGGTAGGGGGTAGACTATACCTTCTCGTGACCAAGACCCTTAGGAGGTCTTCCTTGGTATAACGGCGCTTTCCCGAGAGGTTCATTTCATAAGCAATCTCAATAATCTCCTTTAAATAGACCGGTGAGAGGTGAAGGTTTGACCTCACCAACTCACAAATTCTTTTAAACCCCTCAAAACTCTTTGCTTTGTTACCCTGAAGAGGGTAGCGCTCAAAATGAGGAATTATTCTCTTTACCAGGTCATCAATAGATCGAACCTCGAACCTATAGCAGTTATCACTTCGAGAAAATCTAAACCCTCCACACCCAAAAAAATTTCGCACAGCCTTGGTAAGCTCGAGGTCTCTTCTATTCAAGGTAATCGAGAAGGAGGGCCTCGCTTCTATGCCTACCTTCAGCTTAGCCCTGAGGCTAAAACTAACAGAAAAAGAACCTTCCCCCTCGGTCAAGCCGGTAATATACCAAGGATCAAGCATTAAGTTTGACCTCCATAGGCCTTTCTGCGTGAGGACTTAACCCCACGGGTCACGGCCGGCGTCTTGCACACCCCAAAATTTTGGGCATCGCCCAGGAGGTGTGCCTCCCCTTTCGGGTCAGTCGTTACGAGGCTTTGCGACCCTCTCGAGCCGCAAGCTTCCCTCGGGATTACCCCACACCCCTAAAAGGGTTAGGAGGGCTCCCCCGATATGAGCCGGACACGGGCAAGTCCACACTTACCCGACAAGGAATTTCGCTACCTTAGGACCGTTATAGTTACGGCCGCCGTTTACTGGGGCTTAAGGGCGGAGCCTCGCAGGAAATAAATCCCGCTAACCCCGCCCCTTCACCTTCCAGCACCGGGCAGGCGTCAGGCCTTATACGTCCTCTTACGAGTTAGCAGAGCCCTGTGTTTTTGGTAAACAGTCGCCACCGCCGATTCCCTGCGACCCACCTCAGCTTCAGCCGCGAGGGCTTACACCAAAGTGGGCCCCCCTTCTCCCGAAGTTACGGGGTCAATTTGCCGAGTTCCTTAGCCAGGGTTGCCCCATGCGCCTTGGCAGATTTCTGCCCGCCCACCTGTGTCGGTTTGCGGTACGGTCACCAGGACTTCATCGACCACGAGGTTATTTCTTGGCAGTGTAGTCCGAGCTCCTTCCCGAGAGCCGTAGCTCTCGGTTGCTTACTCCCCCTCACCCTCCGGACCGGGATTTACCTCGGTCCATCATCGGGCTAGAGGTTTGGAGGGCCAACCATACAGCCCCGGAGCCCTTCCCTCCTGCGTCACCCCTTGGTCTCCATCCTGGTGGCGGGGGAATATTAACCCCTCTTCCCATCCCTTACGCCTTTCGGCCTCAGGTTAGGGGCCGGCTAACCCTGGGCGGACGACCCTTCCCCAGGAAACCTTGGGCTTACGGCGGGAGGGATTCTCACCCTCCTTATCGCGTACTCGTGCCCGGATTCTCTCCTCCAGGACCTCCAGTAGACCTTGTCGGTCTACCTTCATCGGCAACTGGAGTGCTCCCCTACCGCCTGCACGCTCATGCGTGCAGACCCGCAGCTTCGGCGCCTGGCTTAAGCCCCGAGTAATTTTCGGCGCACCCCCGCTCGCCCAGTGAGCTGTTACGCACTCTTTAAATGATGGCTGCTTCTAAGCCAACATCCTGGGTGTCTTAGCAGGGGCACCTCCTTTACCACTTAGCCAGGACTTAGGGGCCTTAGCTGGCGGTCTGGGTTCTTGCCCTCTCGTCCTAGGACGTTATCGCCCTAAGACTCACTCCCGGGCTGCGCTTGCCGGTATTCGGAGTTTGCCTGGGTTTGGTAGGCCGTTAAGCCCCCTAGCCCAAACAGTGCTCTACCCCCGGCAGCGACCACCCGAGGCTGCACCTCAATGCATTTCGAGGAGAACCAGCTATCACGGGGCTCGATTAGCTTTTCACTCCTACCCACAGCTCATCCGAGGAGTTTTAACCCTCCATCGGTTCGGGCCTCCAGTGGGTCTTAACCCACCTTCACCCTGACCATGGGTAGATCGTCCCGCTTCGGGTCTACCGCCGGCGACTAAACGCCCTATTCGGACTCGCTTTCGCTACGGCTACGCCTCAACGGCTTAACCTCGCCACCGACGGCAACTCCCGGGCTCATTATGCAAAAGGCACGCCGTCAGGGAGGATTGCTCCTCCCCTCCGACCGCTTGTAGGCTGGCGGTTTCAGGTTCTATTTCACTCCCCTCCCGGGGTTCTTTTCACCTTTCCCTCACGGTACTAGTGCACTATCGGTGTGCGGGTAGTATTTAGCCTTGGAGGGTGGTCCCCCCTGATTCACACGGGATTCCTCGTGTCCCGTGCTACTCGGGATCTGTGCCCAGAGAGACCATCTCCCTTTCGCCTACGGGGCTTTCACCCACTCTGGCGGGCCATTCCAGGCGCCTTCGGCTAGAGAGATGGTTTTGTAACTCCCTGAGAGGTCCGTGTCCCTCTCCGGCACAGTCCCACGACCCCAGACAGGCAACGCCCACGGGCTTTGACACCTGCCTGGTTTAGGCTCCTCCCCGTTCGCTCGCCGCTACTAGGGGAATCTCGGTTGATTTCTTTTCCTCGGGGTACTGAGATGTTTCACTTCCCCCGGTGTCGCCTCCGCAAGGCAACCCTTGCGGATGACTGGGTATTACCCCAGCCGGGTTTCCCCATTCGGGCATCCCCGGATCAACGCCTGTGTGCGGCTCCCCGGGGCTTATCGCAGCTTACCACGCCCTTCATCGCCTCCCGCACCCGAGGCATCCACCGCCAGCCCTTAGTAGCTTGACTACAGAATCCGGCTTAAAGATGCCAAGATGCGTACCCCTATTCACTTGTCAAAGATCAAACTTATTCCCACCACTTAACAAAAAGTGGTGGAGGTGAACGGACTCGAACCGTCGACCTCCGGCTTGCAAAGCCGGCGCTCTCCCAACTGAGCTACACCCCCACAAATCCCCTTAGACCCATTCTCATAATAAAGAGAATGGGCCTAGGAGGATTCGAACCTCCGACCTCACGCTTATCAGGCGTGCGCTCTAACCTAAGCTGAGCTATAGGCCCAGGTTTGTCCGTTCACCTTAATTGGTATGTCAAAGATCAAAAATTTATTAGGAATAGCGCCCTGTAGGGCCCATACATTCAACTTTAAGGAGTTTATCTCCTTAGAAAGGAGGTGATCCACCCCCACCTTCCGGTAGGGGTACCTTGTTACGACTTCACCCCAGTCACCAGCCCCACCGTAGGCGCCTCCCTCCCGGTTGCCCGGGTTAGGATAGCGACTTCGGGTGGAGCCGGCTTCCGTGGTGTGACGGGCGGTGTGTACAAGGCCCGGGAACGTATTCACGGCGGCATGCTGATTCGCCATTACTAGCGATTCCGGCTTCACGGGGTCGAGTTGCAGACCCCGATCCGAACTGAGGAGGGCTTTCTGGGATTAGCTCCCCCTTGCGGGTTCGCAACCCTCTGTACCCCCCATTGTAGCACGTGTGTAGCCCCGGGCATAAGGGCCATGAGGACTTGACGTCATCCCCTCCTTCCTCCGGGTTATCCCCGGCAGTCCCCTTAGAGTGCCCGGCTTTACCCGGTAGCAACTAAGGGCAGGGGTTGCGCTCGTTGCGGGACTTAACCCAACATCTCACGACACGAGCTGACGACAGCCATGCAGCACCTGTGCCAGAGCGCGTGAGAAAACCCCACGCTCCCCCAGTGTTTCCACCGGGGTACAACCCTGGCATGTCAAGCCCGGGTAAGGTTCTTCGCTTTGCATCGAATTAAACCACGTGCTCCACCGCTTGTGCGGGCCCCCGTCAATTCCTTTGAGTTTCAGCCTTGCGGCCGTACTCCCCAGGCGGGGTGCTTAACGCGTTAGCTTCGGCCCAGAGAGATTACCTCCCCAGACCTAGCACCCATCGTTTACGGCGTGGACTACCCGGGTATCTAATCCGGTTTGCTCCCCACGCTTTCGTGCCTCAGCGTCAGGAGCTGTCCAGCTGGCCGGCTTCCCCTCCGGTGTTCCTCCCGATATCTACGGATTTCACCCCTACACCGGGAATTCCGCCAGCCTCTCCAGCCCTCAAGCCAGACAGTATCGTAGGCCTTTCCGGGGTTGAGCCCCGGGCTTTAACCTACGACTTGTCCGGCCGCCTACGCACCCTTTACGCCCAGTAATTCCGGGCAACGCTCGCCACCTGCGTATTACCGCGGCTGCTGGCACGCAGTTAGCCGTGGCTTTCTCCTGGGGTACCGTCAGCCTGACTGGGCTCTTAACCCAGTCAGGGTTCTTCCCCCAGAACAGGGGTTTACGACCCGAAGGCCTTCTTCCCCCACGCGGCGTCGCTGGGTCAGGCTTTCGCCCATTGCCCAAGATTCCCCACTGCTGCCTCCCGTAGGAGTCGGGCCCGTGTCTCAGTGCCCGTGTGGCCGACCACCCTCTCAGGCCGGCTACCCGTCATAGCCTTGGTGGGCCGTTACCCCACCAACTAGCTGATGGGCCGCGAGCCCCTCCTCAGGCAGGAGCTTGCTATGCAGAGGCCCCCTTTCATCACCGATCTTGCGCCCGATGACTTTATCCGGTATTAGCCACCCTTTCGGGTGGTTATCCCAGACCCGAGGACAGGTTACTCACGAGTTACTCACCCGTCTGCCGCGGTACTAGGGCCAAAGCTCTTTCCCGCACGACTTGCATGTGTTAGGCGCGCCGCTAGCGTTCGCCCTGAGCCAGGATCAAACCCTCACGGAAAACTTGATCCGGCTCAAAACACCCTACGTTAACGCAGGGTGTGGCCGCAAAAACTTCTGGGCCCTGACAGGACACTATTCTCTTTTCAAAGATCGCACAATTTAAATAATAAATCTAACCCTCTTTTTTGTCAAGAGGTGAACCCTTTCCCTACTAGGAAGGATTTTTTGAACCTTCCTTTTAAAGAGCTATATTCAAGTTTAACTCAGCTCTCAAATTTGTCAAGAGGGGTTCGTTATCCCCTCTTTAGGGAAGCCAACCTTCCATTTTCAAAGAGCGCATATTAGCTTAATCAGAATTTTTTTCTTGTCAAGAGGGGGACTGTTCAAAAGGTCCCCCTTACATTGTCCTGCCGAGCAATAGCGAGGCATCCCTCACTTCGTTCGGGACGGCGTCCTTAGAAAGAGCACCCTCGGCTGACGCTTCGGAGCGACAAAAAGGGGCACTCGGGGCGACAAAAAATGGGGCTCGGGGCGATAAAAATGTTCAGCCTGTTCTATTCTAGAATCTTGAGGGACTTTTTAAGCTTTTCCAAGAGATAAAAAGACTCCTTTGCTTTTTCCCGGAGGGTCTCGCTTTTCTCTATTTCCTTTCTTAGATCATCCCAAATTTCTGCTACTTCGTTGTAAGGTCCGCAATAGAGCAAACAATTATGACCGCAGGCTAAAGAAATAATAAACCTTTCAGCAAGCTCATACTCTTTCAAAGCCTTCATGTTTAGGTCGTCAGTCAAGATTAACCCTTCAAAATTACAATCCTCTCTCAAGAGGCGAACAATCCTTTCTGAGAAGGTAGAAGGTAGCCCTTCATCTGAGGGGTCGGAAAGGTGAGTAGTCATAACCATTGGATAGAGGGAAGACAAGCTCTTGAAAGGCATGAGGTCTTTTTCGCTTATTAAGCTTTTTCTTGGAAGGTCCTCATGGGGGTCAACCTCTACTCCTCCTAAACCAGGAAAATGTTTAAGGCAGGTTGCTATACCTTCCTCTTCATGGCAGTAATAAAAAAGTTTTGCACACTCTATGACCTCTTCTGGATTTAAGCCAAAGGTTCTTTCCCTAAGAAAGTTTGGTGCTTTTTCATCGGCAAGGTCAACGCAAGGGGCAAGGTTAACATTTAGACCTTGGCTTTTTACAGCTTTTGCCAAGGACTTAGCCCATTCTCGAAACATTTTATCGCCCTTTTTTCGCATCTGCCTTGCCATGCTAAGGGGAGAGGGAAAATTTCCTAGGATACGAGCTACCCTTCCGCCCTCTTGGTCTACGCAAAGTAAAAATAAACCCTTTAGGACTTGTTTAAGCCTCATAAGATATTCCGAAAAATCGTCTTCAAAATGCCGTTTAAAGAAAATAAAGTTTCTTATGCCTGCCTCACGATAAAAGAAAAGCTCTTCCTCTTTTAGCTCCATTGATGGAGAAAGAATAAAGATTAGCATTGGGTTTAGTTGTGCTTGCTAAAATAACCTTTAAAAAGTTCAATAGTCCTTTCTATGTCCTCAAGGGTGGTGTATCTTCCAAGGGAAAAGCGGATGGTTCCAATGGCTACATCTTCTGCAACTTTCAAGGCTGAAAGGGTGATTGAGCCCTTTCTATCATGGCAGGCGGCACCAGTGCTTGCACAGACTTGGGGTATAGCTTGGAAGATAGCTTGAGCAGAGACACCGACAAATGAAACGGTCAAGGTGTTAGGGAGAGTTCTATCCTCAAGCCCAAAGCGGTAAAGCTTCGGATAAGCGGATTTTAACCCTTGATATAGTTTTTCCCGAAGGAAGGTTAGCCTTTCCATCTCACCAGGAAGGTCTCTTTCCGCGATTTCACAGGCTTTGGCAAGAGCCATGCAAAGGGCAACGGGCTCAGTGCCTGGTCTTAAGCCCCTTTCTTGACCTCCGCCGTAAAAAATGGGCTGAAGCTCAAGCCCTTCCCTGACAAATAGAGCACCAATTCCCTTTGGGGCATAAAGCTTATGCCCAGAAATGGTAAGCATATCGCAGGATAGCTCAACGACTGAGACAGGGATCTTTCCCACAGCTTGCGAAGCATCGGTATGAAAAACAACTCCATACTCTTTGCAGACCTTGGCAAGCTCTGGGATAGGCTGAATGGTTCCTATCTCGTTGTTTGCAAGCATAACGGAAACTAAAGCCGTGTCTTTCCTGATTTTTCTCTGTAGGTCTTCTACTTCAACATAACCTTCGGGGGATACTCTTAGAAAGTCAACAGGATAGCCCCATTCCATAAGCTTTACTGCAAGATTAAGGATAGAAGGATGCTCAAAGGAAGAGACGATCAAATGCCCCTTTTTACCCGTTTTAAGCTCATAACTTCTTAAATAACCAAGGATGGCAAGATGGTTTGATTCCGTGCCAGATGAGGTAAAGATTATCTCATCCTTTTTGGCTTGGATTAAGCTTGCTACCTTTTCTCTTGCAGAATCTAAAGCTTCCTTGGCAAGCTTCCCTAAGGCATGTGCAGAGCTTGGATTGTAGAAAAGTTCCTCTGCATAGACCCTAAAGGTTTCTCCTACCTCGGGTAGAACAGGAGTTGTGGCGTTGTAATCAAGGTAGATGTATTCCCTTCTGAAAGTTAGCATAGCCTTTTCTCAATTTGGATTTTTAGTTAAAATATACTAAAGTTCGTGCAAGATTTAAAGGGCTTTTATATGCCAAGCTATCTTGAACTTCTAAAAAGGCTACCCAAAACAAACTGCAAGGAGTGCGGGCTTGAGAGCTGTTTGCTCTTTGCCCTGAAGGTTTCAGCTGGAGAACGGGACATCTCAAAATGCCCCTATCTTCCAAAAGAAGAGCTTGCCGGTAAAGTAGAAGAAAGGATAACTTTTAATCAGCTCTTAGAAAACCTAAAGGAACTTAAAGAGAGGTTTAAAAGGCTAAACCTACGAGAACTTGCCCATAACTTAGGGGCAAAAGTTGAGCAGAATCTTGCAGTCCTTTCTTATCTAGACGATGAGGTCTTTATCGAGCTCGATGCTAATGGCTACCCCTTAAGTTTTAAAAGTCAAAAAGGCTTTGAGCTTGACCCACGAGACGAAATCTTGCTCATGAATTATTTTCTTTATAACGGGGATAAGCCCTTGTCCCAAGAATTTGTAGGGCTTGAATCCTTTCCTCATTCTCTATCCAAGGTGGCAACGCTAAAAAGATACGCTGAGGAACCTTTAGCGAGGCTTTTTGATGAGAAAAGGGAAGCCGTTTTTGAGGCGCTAAAAAGCTTTAGGATTTCTCAATTAAAAGTATCAAATTCTGGGGTTAGTTTTATAGTTTATGCCCTTCCAAGGGTCCCTCTTATGATCAACTACTGGGCTGGCGACCCTGAAGAGGGATTAAGCTCTTACTGCAAAGTCCTCTATGATGCCTCTGCCATCTCCTACCTTGACCTTGAATGTCTTGTCTTTCTTGCCGAAAGATTAGCAGAAAAACTCTGAGTATTGAGGCTGTTCAAAAAAGTTAATCCGTCCTACCGAGATATAGCGAGGCATCCCTCGCTTCGCTCGGGGCGACAAAAAAGGGGGTTCGGGGTGACAAAAAAAGGGGCCTCGGGGTGACAAAAAAAAGTATTGACGCCATACCATTTTTGTTTATCATTGAAAATATGAACCTGACGAGCAAACGGGCAGTCCTTCAGAAGATTTATTTTCCTTTTGCCTACGCTCTTTTTAAGATTAAAGCAAGCCCTAATGTCCTCACCTTCCTTTCGCTTATTTTAGGGACGGCTTCTGCCCTTGCTTACTACTATGAATTTTTGCTCACCGCCTTCTTTTTGCTTTTGATGTCTGGACTTTTTGACCTTGCTGATGGGGAGGTTGCAAGGCTCTCTGGCAAAACAACTAAGTTTGGCGCGGTTTTTGATTGGGTGGTTGATAAATGGGTGGATGGGCTTGTGCTCGGCATAGTCGGGTATTATTATGCAAGCCCTACCTGGACAACCTTTGCTGTAACCCTTTCCATGCTTCATTCTTTTATAAAGCCAGTGGCTTACGCTGAGATTGGCTTTGCGGAAAGGATAAAAGGCAAGATCTTTGACCCCTTAGAAGGGAGGGGCTTTTTTGGGAGACCGGAAACTCATGCTACCCTTCTCTTTTTTACTCTACTTGAAAAGATAGAAGTTGAAAGTGCTTTAGAGGTAGGTATAAAACTCATCGTTATCTTCACTTCTTTATCCCTTATTCATAGACTATACTATCTTTATTTTAACTATGGGAAGGTAAAAGATGAATAGACCGTATGTGATCGTGGTTTCTGAGGTTACGCTTGACGGAAAGCTCACGCTTTATCGTGGGGCTTCAAGCAAAGAGTTGATGAGCCTTATGACAAGGGATGTCTACGCTTATCTTCATAGCATAAGGGCGCAAGTTGATGCCATCATGGTTGGTTGTGAGACAGTGCGCACTGACGACCCAAGCTTAACCGTTCGGTATGTCCAAGGGAAAAATCCAATCAGAGTAATCCCTTGCTCCACAGCAAATGTCCCATATAATGCGAACATCTTCTCTAAGGACGCTCCAACCATCATCGCTACTACTAAAAGAGCCCCCGAAGAAAGGGTAAAGAGAATAAAGGAGCTTGGCGCCGAGGTTATCTTTGCAGGGGAGGAGCTTGTTGATTTTCCCTATCTTCTATCTGAACTCTGGAATAGGGGTATAAGGAAGCTTATGGTTGAGGGAGGTGCTTCTATCAACTGGGAGTTTGCAAGGCTTGGGTTTATAGACGAGCTAAGGATAATTCATTTGCCGGTTATTGTTGGCGGAGAGAATGTTCCGACCCTTGTGGGAGGAGAGGGGTTTAAAAGCCTAAAAAAGCTTCTTAGGTTTGAATTTCAAGGGCATAATCTTATCGACGGCTTCCTTATCACTGAATGGAAAAGAGTTTGAAATCACTTAGCCAAAGGGACCCTCTAAGGCTAAAGCATAAATCTTTTCAACATCCTCTTTTGTAAACTCCTCTTCAGCCTTCCAGAGGAAAAGGATCTTGCAAGCCCTTTCAACAAGCGCTGGGATATCCTGAGAGCTAACCCCAAGCTCTTTTAGCGAAAGAGGTAGTTTAAAGTATTCATAAAGGCTTAAAAGGGCTTCAAGTCCTCGCTTACTTAAATCTCTTTCTCCTTCGATACCAAAAACATCGCTAAAAAACTTTCTCACCCTTTGGTTTCGATGATAAAGTCTAAGGTAAGAAGCCATAAGGATGGCTAAATTTAGCCCGTGAGGAGTGTCGAAAAGCCCGCTTAGAGGATGCTCAAGGGAATGTAGAAGGAACCTGTAAGCCCCAATGCCTGAACGGATAAGACCTGATAAAGCAAGGGAACTAATCCAAAAGATGTTTGCCCGGGCATCATAGTTTTCTGGCTCAACGAAGGCTATCTTACCCCAGTGAATGAGTCTTTTCATGAAAAGGACCGCAAGGTCAAAGGGTAGGCTTTCAGTATAATGTTTGCTGAAATGGTAAAACTCAAAGCAATGGGAAAAGGCATCCATCACCCCATAGGCTGTGAGGTCTTGGGGCACGGTGAAGGTTAAGCTGGGGTCAATAAAAGTGTATTTGGGAAGTAGGGAAGGATGCCTTATAGAAAGCTTTAAGCCCAAGTCCTCGTTTACGATGACGCTCACATCGTTTAGCTCCGAACCACTTCCCGCAATGGTTGGAATAGCAACGATAGGCAATGCCTTTTCAGGAGTTGCTTTCCTTTCGAAAAAGTCCCAAGGGTCACCGAAATAAAAGTATCCACAAGCTAAAGCCTTTGCGGTATCTATGACGCTCCCTCCGCCAAGGGAAATCAAAAAGTCGGGTTTAAAATCCTGAGCAAACCGTATTCCTTCCTTTACCTTGGAAAGAGGCGGGTTAGGCTTAATTCCAGAAAACTCTTGAAATTCTATGTTTGAAGACTTTAAAGATTGGGCAAGCTTTTCATAAACTCCTACCTTCTTTGCCTGAGACCTCCCGTAAATTAAAAGACATCTCTTCCCAAGAGTTGGTAGAATTTCAGGAAGTCTTTTTAAAGAATTTTTCCCGAAAAAAACTTGCACTGGAAGAGTAAAGATAAAATCCTTCACTGTTAAAAAAAACGGGGGCAAAAGCCCCCTAAGAAAGTTTAGCTTCCAAAGATTTCTTTTCTTCCGCGGATGATTTCTTCGACGACAGATGGGTCAGCAAGCGTAGAGGTATCGCCAAGGTCGTCGTAAATACCTGCCGCAACCTTCCGCAGGATCCTCCTCATGATCTTCCCAGACCTGGTCTTGGGCAACCCTGAAACAAACTGAATAACATCCGGTGTAGCCACAGGTCCAATGACTTTTCTTATGTGATTGACAAGGGCTTTCCTGAGCTCGTCGCTTGGATGGTATCCTTCCTTAAGAACGATATAAGCATAGATGGCTTCGCCCTTTATATCATGAGGCATACCAACTACTGCTGCCTCAGCTACTGCTGGATGAGCCACAAAGGTAGATTCAAGCTCCATGGTTCCGATACGGTGACCGGAGACATTGATGACATCGTCAAGCCTACCCATGATCCAAAGATAACCGTCTTCGTCTTTTCTTGCTCCGTCACCAGTAAGGTAATATCCAGGGAACCGGCTAAAGTAGATCTCTTTAAACCTTGCTGGGTCTCCCCAAACTCCGCGAGCCATACCCGGCCAAGCCCTCTTGAGGCAAAGGTGCCCCCCTTCGTTTACATCAGCCGGCGTCCCATCTCCTCTAAGGATTACTGGCTCAATTCCTGGTAAAGGTAAAGTTGCGGAGCCTGGCTTCTGAGGGATAGCATAGGGAAGGGGTGAGATGCAGTGCCCGCCCGTCTCTGTCTGCCACCAGGTATCCACAATAGGAATCCTACCTTTACCTATATTCTTATGATACCAGACCCAAGCCTCGGGGTTGATGGGTTCACCCACTGTGCCAATGATGCGAAGCGTCGAAAGGTCATACTTGGCTGGCCATTGTTCACCTTCCCTCATCAAAGCCCTGATTACCGTTGGTGCGGTATAGAAGATGGTTACCTTATAGCGGTCGACAAGCTCCCACCACCTACCAGGGTTAGGATAGGTTGGAACACCTTCATACATAAAGACCGTCCCTCCAAGGGCTAAAGGGCCATAAACAATGTATGAATGCCCGGTGATCCAACCGATGTCCGCGGTGCACCAAAAGATGTCTTCAGGCTTTAGGTCAAATACCCATTGAGTAGTATGGGCAGCATAAACCAGATAACCGCCGGTTGTGTGGTAAATACCCTTTGGCTTACCAGTCGAACCTGAAGTATAAAGAATAAAAAGGATATCTTCAGCGTCCATCTCCTCATAGGGACAATACTTTTCAAAATCCGGGTTCTTCTTCAGCTCATCATAAAGGACACCCCTTTCGTCAGAAAGGGTTATTTCCTCACCAAAGCGGTTAACGACGATGTATTTTTCAATGCAATCACATTCCGAAATAGCAGTCTCAGCGTTAGAAAGGAGGTTTATCTTTCTTCCACCACGATAGGTTCCATCAGCAGTAATTAGAAGCTTTGCACCAGCATCAAGGATCCTCGATTTTAAAGCCTCAGCAGAAAAACCACCAAACACTACGCTGTGAATTGCTCCAATCCTTGCGCAGGCAAGCATGGCAGCTACGGCCTCAGGCATCATCGGCATGTAAATGGCTACTCGATCACCCTTCTTAACCCCATAATGTTTAAGGATGTTTGCCCACCTACAAACCTCATCAAAGAGCATTTGGTAGGTGTAGACCCGAACATCCTTGTCTGGCTCGCCCTGCCAGATGATGGCTGCCTTGTTTTTCACCTCAGGATTGGCTAAATGTCTATCAAGGCAGTTGAAGGCTGCGTTGAGCTTTCCGCCTTCATAGAACTTAATTTCAGGCTTTTCAAAATCCCAATAGCAAGTCCTCTCCCAATACTTAAACCAGGTGATAAGCTCTTTTGCTCTCTCAGACCAAAAACCGTCTGGGTCCTCAAGGGAATACTTATAAATTTGCTCATACTGATACCTACTCGAAATGTAAGCTTGGTCCTTCCCTTCCTGTGGGGGATAAAAGATACGTTCTTCCTTAAGAAGAGCTTCAATATCCGCCATAGGTCAACCTCCTCAGAAATTTTAATATGGCAAATTATAAAAAATTTGAGAGTTTGTCAAGAGAAAAGATACAATAATTTTTGGTAAACCTTCCTCAGTATGAGAAAATTTTCCCTATCAAACTTCACCTTTAACAATTGTCTTGTGACAAATAATTTTAGGTCTATTGAAAGAACTAGCTCTTGCGTGTCTTTAAAAGCTGCAAGACCTCCTCTTTTATTTCGTGAATTTTTTCTTTTATCAAGGCTTCATCGACCGTTAAGATTTGATGGTTTCTCATAATGAACTCGCCGTCAATCATTACATCAGACACTTGACCAGCCTTTGCGCTGTAGACAAGAAGGGCTAAGGGATTGTAGTCTGGCTGAAGATTTTCTTTCTTTAGGTCAAGCACGGCAAGGTCTGCTCTACAACCTGGAAGAAGCTTCCCCGTGTCTGAGAAATTGAGGGCTAAGGCACCATTTTCTGTGGCCATAGCAAAGACATCTTTTGCGGAGATAATCGCTGGGTCCTCGGCTAAACCTTTATGGATCAAAGAGGTGGTTCGCATCTCCGAAAGAAGGTCTAAGTCGTTGTTGCTTGCAGGACCATCTGTGCCAAGGGCAACGCAAAGCCCTGCAGAGAGCATCTTAGGAATTGGCGCAATCCCTGAGCCAAGCTTAAGGTTGCTCTCCGGACAACTTGCAACCTTTGCCCCTTTCTTGGAAAGAATTTCAATCTCCCTCTCTCCAAGCTTTACGCAATGCACAGCCAAGAGCTTTTCGTTCACACCTCCAAGCTCATCAAGAAGCTCTACAGGATGCTTCCCATATCGCTTCTTTATTTCAGCTATCTCTTCAGAGTTCTCAGCAAGATGGATGTGAAGAGGAGCGTTGTATCTCTCAGAAAGCTTTACACATTTTTTAATAGTATCAGGGGAGCAGGTGTAAAGGGTGTGGGGGGAGACGGCGATTTTTATTTTAGGATGGCGAGAAAACTCCTGAAGAAGCTCCTCGGTAAGTTTAAGCCCCTTTTCTAAAGGACCATACCCCGGAGAAGGAAAGTCAAAAAGCCCTTCTCCAAGCAGGGCTTTAAGCCCTACCTCTTCAGTTGCCCTTATAACTTCTGGCTCAAAAAGATACATATCGCAAAAAAGGGTTATCCCTGAGCGGACCATCTCAATCAAGGCAAGCTTTGTGCCCCAGTAGACCCACTCCCGTTTGATCTTACTTTCAACCGGCCAGATGTATTCCCTAAGCCAGGTCATAAGGGGTAAGTCTTCAGCTATGCCTCGGAATATGCTCATCGGGGCATGAGTATGAGCGTTCACTAAGCCAGGGAAGATGAGCTTATGCTGAAGGTTGACAACTTTGTCGTTAGGATAGCGCGCTAATATTTCGCTCTGAGGTCCAACATCAAGGACCTTCTTACCCTCGATTACAATAGCTCCTTGATGAATAGGGGGACGCTCTGCTGAAGTAATTAGCCAATCGGCACAAAGAATTAAACGATGCTTCATACAATAAAGTTAACATAAGATAAAAGGAACTGTCAAGCTATAACCTTTAAAGACCGAAGGTAGCAGGGGGATAGCCCCGGGCTTGGGACCAGCAGGACCTCCTCCATGAGGTCCTTTAGCATAGACTGTAGAAAAGCTTAACAAAGAAACTCCCGCTAAAAGCGCTAACACCCTCTTCATAGCTCATCCCTTTTTTGTTTTTCTTTTTAAATAGTAATAGCAAAATTTATGCCTAACTGCCATGTTTTCCCGAGCGTTGCAAAGGTGCTCGTCGCATTAAAGCTTGGACGACAAAAGCTCGGACGACATAGGCGAGACAACTTTACCCGTTTAGACACAAAGTTGTAAGCTTATTTTTTATGCTTTGGGACAAATTTGATAGGTGATTTTGGTGTGAGATTGTGCGTTTTTTATCAAGTTTTCTAAAAGCTCAATATCCTTCATATCCTTTTCTCGCAGGGCTAAAAGCTTCATCTTAATTATACCTTTTGGATGAAGCACCTTTATTTTTCTATTAGGCACAGTAATGGCAAAGAATAGCTCTTCTTTTAACCAATCATCTTGGGCAAGAAGAATATCAAAACGAAAATCCCTTTTTCTAACAGCAACATTGGTTATCTCTAAACCTTTCCAACCTTCTATGGTGTAGTGGTGTTTTTCAAGAAGCTCAAGTAAATCGTTTATCTGCTCTTCGTCAACTAAAATATCAAGCTCTCCTGGAGTTGGTTTTCTCTCTTTCACCCAAAAAGACACTGCCAATCCGCCAACTATGGCATAGTCAAAATTAAAGATCAGGTCTAAAAATTTTCTAACAAGTGGGGTTTGTATAAATTGGTCAAAATATGATTTAGTAGTTAAGTTGATTGTATGAGTGGACAAGGAACTCCCCTTCGGTCAAACTACTGTGAGGTCACGCTAAGCTTCCTTCATGCCCCGGCAAGCCTTCCACTCAGTTGCCCCAAGCCCCTTTTGTCTCCCCAGGCCCCCTTTGTCGCCCCGAGCGCAAGCGATAGGTCCCTCAGCACTTGCGTGCCTCGGGATGACAAAAAGGGAAGCGTGCTGAGGGTTTAGATTCTTACTTATTTACCATGCTTTCTCTCCTTTTTAAAATTAAGCAAAGCTTGTAAATCCTGTTTCATATAGTTGTCTAAGCATGGTAAGCACCTTTATAGCAGTTCTTGAGTATTTGAATTTACCGATAACAGGTGTCTTTTCAGTTTTGCTTGTTTGTTCATTCTGACGTGCCTCGCTTGTTGACTCTGACGACTCCTCGGTTGTTTGATTCTGATTTTCGCCTGTTGTCTGAGGTTCAGGATTAGCCTCTTTATCACTTCTGTTATTTAATTTTAATTCTTGAATTACACGAATTAAATCTTCAGCATTTGGTCTTTCCTCTTTACCTTTTAATTCTGTCCAAATTTCATTTATCAAGTCATCAAATGATTTATTATCAAATCCTACAGAATTTCCCAAGCACCAATTTAAAACTAACCATAAAGGTCTTTCTATCTTCTGTCTTGGACCATGGAACTTGGGTAAAACCTTCATCAATACTGCAAAGTCTAAGGCTTGCTCTTTATCTAACTTTCCAACTACATCAGGTGCATCCATTGCATATTTAATAAACAAAGCAATCTCATCTAAAACTCTGTATCCAAAATGTAGGTCGTAGGGTTGAAGTATTTGATTGAGATGGTTAAGTTCATCTTTTATTGTTGGGTATAAATCATTAATAGCATTTTTAATTTCATTTTTATCTCCTACGGCTGCGCAATACTTTCCATTATTCCTTAAGTCGTTTAGGAGTGCATTTCTAAGTATTGTAAACTCATCTTCCGATATGTAAGTCTGTCCATTTTTCAAACTATATAAATAGCTATCAAAACTAACTTCTCTAAATTCAATAGTAAATGCTCTATCTAACACCTTTGGACTAAACATATAGGTTGTCTCATCTATATTAACCGAACCTATGATGTATAGATTAGGTGGTAAACTAATTTCTTTAGGTGGTAAATTACTTTTTTTAGGTGGTAAATTACTTTTTTTACCCTCTTTTACATTATTAGAATCCACATCAAGAAGCTTTATTGTTTCTCTTGTCCAGCCTTGCTGGTCACGCCCAGATTCTAAAACACTTAAAAAATCAGCAAAGTAGTATTCTACATGTGATAGGTTCATTTCATCTAAGATGATGAAGAAAGGATCTGCATTATCTTTTTTAGTATTGTAATTTTCAATAGCACCCAAAATAAAATTCAATAAAGGCGTTTTTTCATATTCTTCTCTAATAGGATTGTAGTAGCCAAGTAAAGCCTTGGTATCTCTCCAATCCGGTCTTACTGAAAGGAAAGTATATGCTTTTTTCTTTTCTATGTCTATTTTTATTTTATCAGGTTCTAACTTTTTTAAAAAAAGTATTACATTTTCATTATCTTCAGTTGGGACTACTTCTATTTGCAATTTTTCCTTTTCTTTAAAATTGTCTTTAAACCACTTTGCAACTTTACCTTTTAAGAGTAGTGTATAACGATCTGTGCATCTTTTACAATTTTACAAGTTTCTTCTTCATGGCCACCAACCACTTTAACATACTTTTCCTTTTCAGTGTCAACTAAACTAAGAATTTCATAAGAGCGTTTTGGTAAATGTATTTTATTATGCTGAAGCATATAAGGGAAAACCTGAATAGTAAAACTTAAATATTTTTCATCAGTTTTTTCTTTAATTTCTTCTATTTCAAAGAGCTCAGCATATAGTTGAGCCAACTTTGTCTTCCCTGTCCCAGTAAGACCTGAGAGAATGACAAATCCTTTAGTTTTAAGAGCAGCGTAAAAGGCTGTTATTAAATCTTCGTCAAAATAGAAGCCTTTGTATTGGAAAAACTGATGTAAAGTTAATTTAGATTCTTCTGTTTGTTTTACAGATTCTAATTCTCTATCAGCTTCTGCAATATCGGAACTTTCTCTGTTTTTATCTTGACTCTCATCTGATTTATTTTTCTTTGAGTCTCCATTTTGTTCACTTACAAAGTATAAAAAAAGATCAACATCATAATAATCTACTTCTTTATTTAAATTCTTTTCAATAACTGGTTTGATCTTTTCTTTTAATTCATCAAATAACGGTCTCCATTTAGGATAGTTTTCCTCATTTTTTTTAGGTAATTCTCCAGAACCTAATTTTTCAATTCCTTTTTCAGAAGCATTATTAATTAAGTAAAATTCTTTCGGATTTCGTAATGTAAGTAATTCAGAAGCATAACCAACTCCTATATTCATCGGGCTTTCTTCTAGTAATGGATCCTGAAATTTTATCTTAATGAGGTTTTTTAACCAAGTTTTAACTTCTTTAAAATACTCTTCATTACTCATTATTTCTGTTGGAACACGGCTTCTTTTAGATGCATGTAACTCTTTAAGTAAACTACGTAGCGTCTCTCTTGTTAAACTTTCAATACTTTCTTCATCTTTTAAAAGTTCTTGTGCCATGCTTAATTTTTCTCTTCCTTGTTTTACTTCTTTTTGCCCTTCTTCACTATTTAAATATTTTTCAAACTCTTCTAAATACTTTCTTATCTTCTCTTCATTCCATTTCCAATTCTCAGGTGTCCACTCTTTTTTAGCCATCATTCCACCTCCTTTATGTTCTTATATTTTTTTCTAATCATTTTCTATCGGTCTTAACCCAATAAACCCTACTCCTTCCAAATTTTCTATTACTTCCGATAATGAATAAAATTCTCTCCTCCCTCTGTTCACATCATAGCAATAACCGCTATCCCCCGGATACACTACAATTGCAGCCTTACACTGCAAAGCATCCCTATAAGTATGCATCTTATATACATCTTCAACTTTAACAATTTTTTCAAACTTTCCTTCTTTAATAGCTTCCTCTTCCACTTCTTCTAAAATTTTCACTTCTGAACCTTCCTCTATTAACTCCTTTACATCAAACCTAAACTTGGCATCAAAAACAACTTCTAACTTTTCATCTTTCATAAGTGAAAAATCTGGACGAAAATTAAAGGTATATCCTTTCTGAGTTTTATTATACACAAGCTTGTATCCCTTTCCTAAATCTGCTTCAGTCTCTCCTTCAAGACCGCCCTGTGGACCTTCCTTTATTCTAAACTTTGGCTTTGCTCCTTCTCCACTTATAACTTCAGCTAACATCTCAGACAACTTGAAAAAGCACCAGAATTCATAAAGCTGGTCTATCCTTCTATTATCTATCGCCTCTTGTATGTTGTTAAATATGGGGATCCTTGCAAGGTGTAAAAGCCTATAAATGCTTAAACACTCACGATAGCCGTCTCGCTTTAATAAAACTTGTGATGACGCTGGGAAAATAGTCATCTCTCCTACATCAGCAAAAAGCGGATCAGCTCTTAGATACCTTACATAGTTTCGTAACCTCTCTATTTGTTTCTTATGTGAACTATCTTCTTTTAAAATATTCAATCTTTCCAACTCATCACACCAATAGAGAATAATATCCATAAATTTTTTAATAAAACGATTTTCAGGATTGTCTAAGGTCTCTATAAACTGCCTTTGATAAACTTTTAGTGGAACATTATTCTTAAGCAATCCAGCTAAATGCTCTAATTCTTCTCCTTTATACTCATGCAAATATTCAGGATGTTTTAGCATCATTATGATTGTGTCTTCATCTACATGCTTTGCCTCATTCAGCAATACCCATCTTTCTTCAGTTGCTAATTTTCTGTAAGGATTTTGCCAAATGGTTTGAAGGGCTTGGATTATAGCTTCTGCATTGTGAGCTAAGGTATGAAGGATAAAGACTGGAGATGGTGGATAAGAATACTCCTCAGTATAAAATTCTGTAGGTGAGCTTAAGTCAAAAGGACATGTAGCAAGGTAATAGATTAAATCATCTATTAAAGCCTTCAAAAATTTGCGATATGGTAGCTTGGCGTTTTGCTCATTTTCAGCCAAAGTAGTCTTACTCGAAATAACTTCTATCGGGGCTGTAATGATTTCTTCTCCATTCTTAAACTTCACCCTTATATAGCTTTTTCCAAGGTAGTTTCTGAAAGTGAAAATCCACAAGCCAATATATTCCCCCGATTCTTGTTCTCTGAAATAAATCTTTTTTGCTTCTTGTTCACCAAAATAAATTTTTTCAACCTTTTTTCTAAAACTACCCTTAACTTCTACCTTAAGCTCTTTCCATTCTTCAACGACAACGGGACTTTTCTTGTGTATTTCTTTTAGTATCAATCTAAAACCTTCCTTTTCCAAGCAAACTGCATTGTTTTTTTCACATTTTTTCCACTGCATTGTCTTCCTCACATTTTTTCCACATAACTTATATCTTACTTATTTTTTTAGGTTATCCCCCAACTATCCTCTCAACAAAGCTTGCTACCTTATGGGCTTTTTCTTGCCTCATCCCTAAATAAACTACTAAAAAGCACTCTACTATTAAAAAGAAAAACCTGCCAGGTAGTTGGTTTTATTAATCTAATATTGTCAAAATCAAGGTGGGGATAATATCTCTTCAATTGATTTAGTATCCAAGTTGGTAGCTGGTATAATTTCTGAACATGCCATTCAACCACATCTTTAACATATTTATCAGTTATGTTAAGGATGCCTGCCATTGGAGAGCTAAAAGGATGCTTATCTTTAAGCGGAAACTTTTTAGTAAACCAAAAGCACCTAGGACAAAAATCCTCAAGAAGCGGTTTCCCTATTTCCCTTGGACTAACCGTGATTATATTAGCTGAGGGTTTAGATTCTTGTTTTTCTCTAAACATAATAAGTCTCCTTAGAAACTTAGATCAAAAATTATTATCAAATTTTTAAAAAAATTATTAAATTCTTAACATTATCTACTAAAACTTATTCTTTATTAAGTTCAGATAGTATTTCTTTTACTAATTGTTTGTATTCTTCGGAAATCCTATAATTTTCTTTTTGATGTTCGCTTATTTTATCGTATCTCAATATTTGGCGCAGATAATCTCTTTTTTCTATTCCTATTTCTCTCGAAATAGTGGTTATAATTTTCCCGGCTGAAGTTTCATCTTCAGCTTCTCCTCTTTTGAGTAATTCTTCCTTTATCATGTTACGAGTTACAATAGGATGTTCTGAACATAAAGGAAGTAATATTGTCCTTATACGTTTTGGAACAGCTCTATCTTCTGAAAGATATTTTAATAATAGCTTTTTTAATTCATCTATATTATAATTCCCTGGTTCATCAGACAATTGAATTTTTATCTGCCCTCTTTGCTTTTCGGTTCTTTCTTTTTCTATTTCTTCAGGTATAGCCATAGTTCTTGCAATTAATTCCTCACCATTTTTTGTTTTTACATATTTTAAAAGAACTGCATTAATACTTATTCCGTATTTTTCAGAAAGCCAATCGATCATTCTTTGTAAACGGTCCTCCATAGAAAAACCCACAAGCAAAATTCTTTGATTTTGGTTAAGGTTAATGTTTGGATCCTCCAAATTCAAGTTTTCAATAATCAACTCTAATTTTTTATCAATACGCTCATTAATATCTTCTTCTTTTGTCCAAGAAGCCACTTCTGAAGCATAGTCTATAGCCTGTGCTAATGCATCTCTCCCAAGCCTATCCCTTTTAAGCTCAATAATGATGAAATCTCCTGTCTCCTTATCTATTCCTAGAAAATCAATAACTCCTCCACTAGTAGAAACTTGTTCCCCTATTATTATGATATTTTCTCCTAAAATTTCAGGATGTGTTTTAATCCAATTTTCAAGGTGTTTTTCTAAACGCTTCTCCTCTACCATTGAAGTTTCAATGGGTTCTAATGTTTCATTAATAATCTGCCATACTTTAATCTCTGTAGCCATGGCTATTCCCTCCTTCTTTTTTATTTTTTAATTTAATTTTAAATTTTGTCCGCATGGCAAACTTTATTTCAGCACAATACTTTTCAAAACCCAACTATCCTCTCAACAAAGCTTGCTACCTTATGGGCTTTTTCTTGCCTCATCCCTAAATAAACTACTAAAAAGCACTCTACTATTTCGTGAATGAGGGTTTTAAGCTTTTCCTTTCTTGATAGTTTACTATACACAAATATTTTCTTTTCCCAAGTCCATATACCTTGTTCTTCTTCAAGGTCAAAAACCTCCCCTGTTATACGGTCAACGATCCTTCTTTCATCAGTAAAGTATACCTGCATAGAAAACCTCTATCTCTCAAGCGCTATCCATCTCATGTATCTTGAGCAACTATCCCTGTAGCTCTTTTCCCTACCATAATTTAAAGTTCTACGGTTGGAACACACGCCCCATTCTTCGCTCTCAACACTGGAGCCCCTTACTTGCCTCATAGCTCCCCAATACTCACAGGTTGCACATTTTTTTGAGCTATACAATGTTCTGTAAACCTTCATATGGCACCTCCTTTCTCGCTTTTGGCTTTCTTTGCCTTTTACTTAGCTCATCCTCTAAAAGCTCCATAAGCAGTTTTTCTACTTCGTTCGGGTCAACCCTTTGCTTTACAAATTCATAGGCTTCAATGGATGCTTTCTCAGCGCTATATTTACCGATGATATCTAAATAAAAAAGATACATTACCTTACAGTATGGATTTTTAAGACTTAGATTTTTAAAGCAGTAAAAGCTGATGTCTTCAAGCCACATACTGTTATAGATATTAGTCAGCTCTTCGTCGTCAAAAAGTATTCTTTCTGCTATCAAAGAGGCTAAAACGTTTAAAAACTCTCTAAGCTCTCTATTGGAGAAGCTCTCAAGAGTCAAACCTTTAATTTTTAAATACTCTTTTGCCATCTCTAAGGTTGGCTTTACATCAGCTTTACTGGCATACAACTCTTCGATTGTCTGAATGATAGGGTCAAGGGGATGCTTCTCCTCTTCACGCACGCACTGCGTAAGCTCTACTCTTGCCTCTTCCCCACATCTACACTCAAAATATTCTCGAAAGGAGCTCTCTTCTATTTCTTTATCTTGAACTACATCCTCCTTTTCAGGGAAATTCCCGCCCTCTTCAATGTTGATAATATCTTTGATTCTAAGTTTTACCATCTCAGTTTCGGGGTCAAGATTTAGCCATTTCAGTTTATTTAAAAGGACAATGTAGTTAAAATCATAGGGACTGAAATAGTAATAAAGATCCTGCATTAAATCATATGCCATGTCGATATTCTTAAGTTTAGCAGACATCCTAAGAATCTCTAAGAATTCTCGCACAAGCATCTTTCTCTCATCTAAAACAGTTTTAGCGGAAAATCTTTTTAAAATCTCATCTGCTGACTTAACGAGCTGACTTAGAATCTCACTATCTATGGTTCTTCTTTCCTCTTCATCAAGCTCTCGGCTACATCTGTAAAGATTTATTCCTTTATTTCTTAAAAGGTTATCTAATTCAGTCAAGAATATGTAAGGATTTCCCAAAACTTTAGCCTCATCAGTTAGTTCTTTAACAACCTGTCTAAATTCTTCAAGATTAAGCTTCCCCATATTATTCTCCTACAAAACCTATTTTCTCTTCTTTCTTTACTTCCTGCTTAAAGGCTGCATGAAGTTTGTCTATTAAAGCTATAACAATCTCAGGATTGTATCTTGTTTCATCGTATCTTGGCTTAAGTAAATGCTTTACTAAAGTAACGATGAAGGCACCTGTTGCCTTAAGATTGTAAAGCTTTCTCCTAATCTTTTCGCCTCTAAATACTTCGGCTAAGTTTTCATCCTTTGATTCTCTCAAAACAAGATCCGGATAAAAATCTGGGTCAAGCTCATTAAACTCTATGATAAGGTCAAATCTACCTGGTCTTCTCAAGGCAAAATCAACAAGACTCCTGTCGTTAGTTGTAGCTATTAAGTAGTGGTCATCCTTTTCAACGAAGCCATCTAAGGCTTGAAGGGCGCTTGATAGCTCTTTTGGTTTAAAAAAGTTTCCTCTTGACCCAACCAAGATATCAACATCATCTATGCAAACTAAAACTGGACTAAAAATCTCAGAGTATTCAAAAACTACATTCAAAGGAATGTCAGAGCTTGCGTCTACTTCAATTACTGTAATCCCATCAGTTTTAAGACATTCAGCTATGATGGCTCTGACAGTATCTGTTTTACCTGTGCCGGGTTCGCCAACAAAAAGGTATCTTAATCCTTTATTCTTTCTTTTTACGGCTTCGACAAAGTCTTCAAGGTCTGATTTGTCTTTTAGATAAATATCACTAAGGGAAAGATTAGGAGGAGGAAGTATCTTAAATTTTATTCCTTCAATAGATTCACTTGGTTGTGAAAATTTTAGAAATTTTCCATAGTAACCTGAATTTCTTATAGCTAATTGTATTAATAAATTAGTTAACTCAATAGTGTATAATTCTTCTTGGGATTCTCCAACGACAAACATAACATAGTGATCGCGTATATCTTTAACAATCGATAAGGAAATATAATATCTGTTGTTATTATATCTCACAACAGCGAGAAATGACTGTTCGGATGAGGTGTAATTGTCCAAAGGGTCAAAACCTATGATCATAGGTAAGGTAAGAATTCCTGGATGTACATAAGAAAAGGCTCCTTCTAATTTAAAAGGCAATTCTTTGGCTGGTGGAGTTACCTCATCTCCCAAGTAAAGCTTAAGTAAATAGGACTTTACCGTTTGAAAAACATCGTAATAAAGAGGACGAGCATAGGCGGCAACACCCAACCTTGGTTTAATATCCTCCAACATTTCTTTTAAATTTTCTCTAACCCTACTAGGTCTCCTCATAAGCCCACCTCCTCTTTTTTATTTTTTGCATAATGGTTGCATCATGGTAAAAAAGCATAATGATTGCCTCCTCGTAAAAAGCGGATAAAAACGAAAGCTCGTTAAAAACGAAAGCTATCAGCGAGGAAGGAAAAGAGGATTAGGCTGAATGAGGGGAGAAACCGCACTCAATGAGCCCCGGATTTTCCATCCCTAAACTTCTCCCAATCTTTGCTATAATTAAGTATACACAAAACAATAAAAAAGTCAAAGTAGGTTTTAAGTTATTTTTTGGTAAAATTGACAATAATTTGTAATGATAGATAGTTATTTTAATAATAAATAATTTTTGGAACTTTTTTTTAAAAAAGAAAGCTAATTCATATTTTAACAGGGTTAAAGACCTGTTCTCTAAGTTTAATACTAATTGATACAACTGCCAAGGAGACCACTGGGGCTGTTAAAAAAAAGTTCCCTCAATCCGTCCTTCCAAGCTATAGAGAAGCATCCCTCTTTGGTCATGAGATGGAGGTTCCTCGGCTGACGCCTCGGAACGACATGAAGGGGGGGGACCCCTCGGCTGACGCCTCGGGGTGACGAAAAAAAGCGGCTCGGGGTGAAAAAAAAGCGGCTCGGGGTGACAGCAGGAAGGCTTACACAAAACATTTTTGAAACAGCCTTCATAGAGAAGGTTGAAGTAAACAAAAAGAAAAGTTAGAATGTAAAGCTCGCACAAAAACTGATTTGAAATCAGTCCTTATGGACATCGCCTTTTTTATCTTCTTACTCACTTATATTCTGATGGCTTTAGGGCAACCACCTTTATTCAGGATTGACCGCACTGGTGCAGCTATAATTGGAGCTTCCTGTATGATAATCTTTGATGTTTTATCTGTTTATGAAGCTTACGAAGCCATTGACTATAAGACTATTTTAATCCTCTTTGGTATGATGATTCTAATTGCTAATTTAAGACTTTCAGGCTTCTTTAACATCATCCTAAATTTTTTAGCTAATAGAATTCAAAGCCCTATTTTCCTTCTTTACCTTCTTATCTTTTCTTCTGGGGTTTTATCTGCTTTTTTTATAAACGATACGATTTGTCTCATCTTTACGCCCTTTATTTTAGACTTAACCAAAAGACTTAAGCTTAACCCTAAGCCTTATCTTTTAGCCCTTTGTATGTCAGCCAACATCGGCAGCGTGGCTACCATCACTGGAAACCCCCAAAACATCATCATAGGAGCTGCTTCCGGAATACCTTATAGCACCTTTTTTATAAAACTTTTCCCAGTAGCGTTGGTTGGGCTTTTAATCTGTGCCCTTTTGCTCCAATGGTTTTATAAAAAAGAGCTTGCAGTTTCTGTAACCAAAACGCCTAAACTGAGATATAGATATAACAAACCACTGGTGATTAAATCATCTTTGTTAGCTCTACTCACGGTTCTGCTTTTCTTTTTGAATGCTCCCATGGAGGTAGTGTCCATCGGAGTTGGCTCTTTTTTGCTTATCACAAGAAGAATAAAGCCTGAGAAGGTTTATAATCTTATAGATTTTAGACTTTTAATCCTTTTTATAGGGCTTTTTATTGTTATGAAGGGTTTTGAGAAATCTGCCCTTTTCAACGAAATGGTAGAAGCCTTTCGCGATTTTGTAAAAACGCCGTTATCGCTCGTGTTTTCCTGCGCTTTGTTGTCAAACATCGTAAGCAATGTTCCAGCGGTGTTGATCTTCAAACCTTTAATTGCTAAATGGTTTAACACCGAAAATGCTTGGCTTTATCTCGCTTTAGCTTCGACCTTTGCCGGCAATTTAACCATCTTAGGCTCTATCGCTAACATCATCGTCATAGAGGGAGCATCCTCGAGGGTAAAGATTGGATTTTTAGAATACTTAAAGGTCGGACTCCCGCTTACAATATTATCGCTTATGGTAGGAGTGATCATTTTAAGTTTGTTTTAGGGGTTCGAGAGGAGAATAACGGGTTTAGGGATAAAGGGGAGTAAAGACGCTCCAGCGCAAAGTTCTATGCGAAACTTCCAAAAAGGTTGCTTATTCTTAAATATTTAGATAAGATAAAGCTTCAAACTTTAGACTAAGTTTGAAGGAGGCTTAAGGTGGAAAGGAAGCTAATGCTTGGTGCTGATACCATTGCAAGAGGGGCGTATGAGGCTGGCATCTCTTATGCCACTTCATACCCGGGGACGCCTGCAACCCATATCCTGGAATCCATAATCAGAAATACCGATGTGCCCTGTGAATGGAGCATCAACGAGAAGGTGGCGCTCGAGGTTGCTTATGGGGTTTCGCTCACTGGAAGAAGGGTCCTCTGTTCGATGAAGCATGTAGGCTTAAATGTGGCTGCAGACCCTCTTATGACTATGAGCTACCTTGGGGTGCGTGGTGGCTTAGTTATAGCCATGGGAGATGACCCAGGAGCCTACTCTTCTCAAAACGAGCAGGACTCCCGCTTCTATGCCTACTTTGCCAAAATTCCTTGCCTTGAGCCCTACGATGGAGAAACTGCAAAAAACTACACTAAGCTTGCCTTTGATCTATCCGAAACCTTTCACATCCCGGTAATACTCCGCACTCAAACAAGACTTCTTCACTGCTACTTACCTGTCACTTTAGAAGAGCCTCTTCCTCAAAAAGAAGTAAGCCTTGTGAAGGACCCAGACAATCTTTTACCCCTTCCCAAAAATGTGCTCAGGCTCCACAGGGAGCTAAACGCTAAACAGCCTCTTATCGAGGAATGGATCGCCGAAAGAAGCTTTAATGAGGTTTACCCTGGTGAGGGTAAGGTTGGTATCATCGCCTGCGGAATAACTTTTAACTATGCCATGGAGTTTGCTCAAGAGCTTCCTATCCTGAAAATAACCGGCTACCCTGTAAGCAAAGCTTTAATCGCTGAGTTTGTTAAAGACCTTGAAGAGGTGATCGTTCTTGAGGATGGCTATCCTCTCGTTGAAAAAATAGCAAGATGCCTTCACCCAAAAATTAAAGGGAAGCTTTCTGGGGATGTGCCGGCTGAAGGAGAGCTTAGCCCTGATGTTGTATTAAAACTTTTGGGTAAAGGGGTTGAGGTTCAGCCTGAGAAGGTTCCACCAAGACCACCTACACTCTGCCCAGGATGCCCCCATCGAGAGTTCTTTAAAGCACTTGTTGAGGCAAAGCCAAACTACATAACTGGAGACATCGGCTGCTACACGCTGGGAGCGCTTCCACCTCTTAACGCCATGGATACTTGTCTTTGTATGGGAGCAAGCATCACTAATGCCATTGGTATTGCCAAACAGGGAGTTCAAAGGGTTGCTGCCGTGATCGGAGATTCTACTTTTCTTCACTCTGGAATAACAGGGCTGCTTGATGCTGTCTACAACCGGGCAAACATCCTTGTCTGCATCCTTGACAATTCAGCCGTCGCTATGACCGGTCATCAGCCGACCCCTATCATCGGCATTGGACCAAGGGGTGAAGAAACAAAGGCTATAAATCTTGTTGAGCTCTGCAAAGCCTGCGGAGTGGATTCGGTCGTTGAGGTCGACCCGCTAAAGAAAGAGGAAATGGTTGAGGCTTTAAGGAAGGGGCTTGAGACCCCAGGAGTTCATGTGGTGATCTCAAAGAGACCTTGCGTGCTTATCGCCGGAAAACTACATAAAAGAGAGACAAAGGCTTAGAAGAAAACCTCAAACTTCAAAGATTTGCTACCTCGCCCTCCGAAAGGAGGGTAATCCCCTTTTCTTTTAGGACAGAGATAGTTTTATCTAAGTTGTTTGTCCGCAAAACAACCACGGCTTTTTCCCCGGATTTTTCCACGAAGGCGTAGGTGTATTCTACGTTGATGTCGGCATCATAAAGATATTTTAAGACCTCGGCTAAGCCTCCCGGGCGGTCGTCCACCTCAACCGCCAAAACGGGGGTAATCTTTACGGTAAAGCCAGCCTTTTCAAGGGCAGATTTTGCTTTTTCCGGGTCGTTGACGATAAGGCGAAGGATGCCAAAGTCTGAGGTGTCAGCTATGGCTAAAGCACGGATGTTTATGCCCGCTTCAGCAAGAACCTTTAAGGCTTCATAAAGCCTGCCCTTCTTATTCTCTAAGAAAATGGATATTTGTTTTACCTTCATTGGAAGCCCTCCTTTAGCTGAGATTACGTTTATCGATAACCCTTTTTGCCTTACCCTCGCTCCTTGGCAAGCTCTTTGGCTCAACGAGCGTTACTTTGACCCTAATCCCAACCGTTTCCTCGATCTTCTTCTCAAGACGCCTTCTTAAGTCTTCAATGGCTCGAACCTCGTCGGAGAATGTTTCCTTAGCCATCTCAACCTGAACCTCTATCTCGTCAAGATGGTGTGGTCTTGTTAGAATTATCTGGTAATGAGGCTCAACCCCTTGCACCTCAAGGATGCACTGTTCTATTTGATACGGGAAGAGCATAACACCACGAACCTTGATCATGTCATCCGTCCTTCCCTTGATCCTTTCGATGCGCCTTCCAGTCCTCCCGCAGGGGCATTCCCCTGGGACAAATGAAGTTATGTCCCTTGTGCGGAAACGGATCATGGGAACGCCTTCCTTGGTTAGCGTAGTTAGCACAAGCTCCCCTTCCTTCCCTTCCTCTACCCATTCTCCTGTCTCAGGGTCGATTATCTCGGGGAGAAAATGGTCTTCCCAGATATGAAGCCCCTTTTGCTCTTCGCATTCGTGGGCGACACCCGGTCCTATGATCTCTGTTAGCCCATAAACATTATAAGCTTTGATGCCAAAACGTTTTTCTATCTCCCTTCTCATCTCCTCTGTCCACATCTCAGCTCCAAAAGAGCCAGCCCGAAGTTTAAGCGTGGAAGGGTCGATACCCATCTCATCCCTTGCATACTCTGCAAGGTAAAGGGCATAGGATGGAGTGCAGGCAAGAACCGTTGTCCCAAAATCTTGCATAAGGGTGATCTGTCTTCTGGTATTGCCAGCAGAGGCTGGGACTATCGTCGCCCCAATTTTCAAAGCCCCGTAGTGAAAGCCAAGCCCGCCCGTAAAAAGACCATATCCATAGGCAATCTGGATCACATCCTGAGAGTTAACGCCTATCATCGTGAGAGACCTTGCCATCACCTCTGCCCAAACCTCAAGGTCCCTCCTTGTGTAGCCAGCAACAACGGGCTTTCCTGTTGTCCCGCTTGACGAATGAATTTCCACAATCTCGGAAAGGGGGACGGCAAAATGCCCGAAAGGATAGACCTCGCGTAGGTTAGCTTTGCTTGTAAAGGGGATGTATTTTAAATCCTTAAGGGACTTTATATCCTCAGGTTTTATGCCGGCAGCCTCAAAGCGTTTGCGGTAAAAAGGAACCCTCTCGTAGGCATACTTAACAACCTCTCTTAGCCTCTGAAGTTGGAGCTTTTGTAGCTCCTCTCTTGGCATGGTTTCGGCTTCTTTATTCCAATACATAGCTACCTCCTTAAGATCATCTCTTGTTTTAAAAATTTTAAGCCCTCATTTTGCAAGGCTTGCCAGGCAGAATCAATGTCTTCCACCTCAAACACAAAGTAGGCTTTTTTACGAGTTTCGGCAACGTAAACAAGGGCGCTCTCGATGTTTATTTGCTTTCCTGAAATCTTCTTTACCACCTCGTAAAGCCCGCCCGGTCTATCCTCAAGCTCAACGCCAAGAGCCTTGATCTTAGCCACAGTAAAGCCCTTCTCCCTAAACCTCTCAAAAGCCCGGTCTGGATTATCCACAAGAAGCTTTATCACCCCGAAATCTTTGACCGAGATGATGGAAAAGCCAAGGATGTTTATCCCCTCTTCAGCAAGGACCTGAAGTATCCTTTCAAGTCTTCCTGGTTTATTTTCGGCAAAAAGGCTTAAAATTTCTACATAATCCATAGAATTTCCCTCCTATTTAAAGGGTTCTTTTATCTATTACCCTTTTAGCTTTGCCTTCGCTAACGGGTAAACTTCCTGGTTCAAGAAGCTCAACCTTTGGACGAACCTGGATTTCTGCCCGGATCTTATCCTCAAGCTCCTGCTTTAGGGCTAAAAGCCTTTCAATTCTTCCGTCAAACATGTCCCTGTTCAGCTCAACCTTAACTATCAGTTCATCGTATCCCTCAAGCACGATCTGATAGTTCTGTCCAACCTCTGGGAAACGCATAAGCACAGCTTCAATCTGCTGTGGGAAGATGTTTACTCCGCGGATGATAAACATGTCGTCAGCACGCCCAAGGATCCTATCAACCCTAAGGTGCGTCCTCCCGCAGGGGCAGGGCTCTGGAATAAGCCGAGTTAAGTCCCTTGTGCGGTAGCGGATAAGGGGCATGGCTTCCCTTCTAAGAGTAGTGAGGACAAGCTCCCCTATTTCGCCAGGCTTAACTGGTTCTCCTGTCTCAGGGTTGACGATTTCGACCAAGAAGGCATCCTCCCAGATGTGGAAGCCCTTTTTGACCGGGCATTCAAAACCAACCCCAGGTCCCCCCATTTCAGAAAGCCCGTAGCAGTTAAACACGCTAACGCCAAGCAGGTTCTCGATCTTCCTTCTTGTCTCTTCGGTGTAGGGCTCAGCCCCGAGATAAGCTCTCTTGAGCCTCAGGTCCTTCCTTGGGTCAATCCCTTTTTCCTGCAAGACTTGAGAAACATAAAGGGCGTAGCTTGGCGTCATATGAACGCAGGTTGTGCCAAAGGTGCGCATAAGGTCGATCTGTCTTTCGGTGTTTCCGGGTCCGGCTGGTATAACCAAAAGCCCAGCAAGCTCAGCCCCGTAGTGCATAACCAAGGCCCCGGTAAAGAGCCCGTAGGTCATAGAATTCTGCAGGATATCGCCAGGACCTGCCCCGCTCATTACCAATGAACGGGCGATAAGCTCGGCTTGAGCCCAGATATCTTTGTAGCTGAAAAATATGGCTTTTGGTTTTCCAGTGGTTCCGCTTGAAGTATGAACCCTCACAACCTTCTCTAAAGGGACGCTTAAAAGCCCAAAAGGATAATCAACGAACAGGTCTTCTTTAGTAGTGAAAGGAAAGTGCTTAATGTCACTAAGGGTCTTTAGCTTCTCAGGGCTAACTCCACCTTCCTCAAACTTTTTTCGGTAGTGAGGGACCTTTTCATACACTCTTTTTAGAGTTTGTTTTAGCCTTCTTAGCTTAAGCTTGTCTAAATAGTCTTTATCTGCGGTCTCTATCTTAGGGTTGAAGTAATGCTTCTCCAATTTTTCTACCCTCCCTAAAGGCTTTGAGGTTAAGCTCTACAGTCTTAGGAGGAACGGAGGTAGCGATTACCTCCTCCCAAGTCCCGTGTTTAAAAGGTAAAACCTGGGAAAGCACACCAAGAAGAACGGTGTTTTCAACTTTGGAGCTTCCAAGCTCCTTTGCCACCTCGCTTGCCTGAACTTTAAAAACCCTGTAGCCCTTGTTTTTTAGCCTTTCTTCGACATCCTTCGGATACTGCTCTTCAGGCAGGGCTGCTGGAAGCACCCTTCTTGCATTAAGAATTATCAAGGCGTTTTTCTTTAAGTAATGGCAATACCTTAAGGCTTCAAGCTCTTCCAGAGCAAGCATAGAATCAGCCTGACCAAGAGGAATGGTGGGAGAATAAACAACCTTTCCAAAGCGGACATGCCCGGTTACCGTCCCACCCCTTTGGGACATACCGTGGATCTCGCTTTCCCGCACATCAAAACCACTCTTGGAGGCTACATTGGCAATTATCCTTCCGGCAAGGACAATTCCCTGCCCACCCGTCCCGCAGAGGAAAAGATTATAAACTTCCATTATGTAGTCCTCCTGCAAGCTTATTTAGGCTGAAGTATTATAATAACAAAATTTTGTAAGAAGGCAAAGCGTAAGCCCAATTTTTAGCTTGACTTTAATCCTGATTTTACTTAGAATAAACACAAAATTTTCTAAGAAAAAAGGGGGTTCTAAATGGAAGGCGCTGATAAGAAAAAACTTCTTGAGAGCACTCTTTCCCAGATTGAGCGGCAATTCGGGAAAGGGAGCATCATGATCCTTGGTAAGGCGGAAAAGAAGATCGAGGTCTCGGTAATACCCACAGGGTCTTTAAGCCTTGACATTGCAACCGGAATAGGGGGTATTCCCAGGGGTAGAATAACGGAGATTTACGGTGCTGAAGCTTCAGGAAAGACTACCATCGCCCTACATGTAGTTGCTTCGGCGCAGAAGCTTGGCGGCATCGCAGCCTTTATCGATGCCGAGCATGCCCTTGATGTAAAGTATGCGGAAAAGTTAGGAGTAAAGGTAGATGAGCTTATAGTTTCTCAGCCTGATTATGGAGAACAAGCCCTTGAAATCGTAGAAAGCTTAGCAAGGAGCGGTGCGGTTGACCTGATAGTTGTGGACTCAGTTGCCGCCCTTGTCCCAAAGGCTGAGCTTGAAGGCGAGATGGATGAACAGCAGGTAGCCTCCCAAGCTCGCTTGATGTCAAAGGCTATGAGAAAGCTTGCCGGTATCCTTTCCAAATCAAACACCGCCATCATCTTCATCAATCAAACACGCATGAAGGTCGGAATGATGAGCTTTGGTGGACCACCTGAGACAACCCCCGGCGGAATGGCTCTTAAATTTTACGCCACCCTTCGCCTAGATGTGAGAAGGGTTCAGCAGTTAAAAGAAGGCGACGAAATCCTTGGGCATCGTGTAAAGACTAAAGTAGTCAAGAATAAGCTTGCCCCTCCCTTTAAGGAGGTAGAGGTTGACATTTACTACGGTGAGGGCATCTCCCGTGAGGCAGAGCTCATCGACCTTGGACTTGCCTTCAACCTCATCGAAAAGAGCGGGTCTTGGTTTTCCTACAAAGGAGAGCGTCTTGGTCAGGGAAGAGAAAATGTAAGAAGGTATCTTAAAGAGAGAAAAGACATTGCGGATGAGCTTGAGGCAAAGATTAGAGAGCTTGCTGGTCTTCCACCCCTCCCAACCATAGCCTCTTCAACCTTACTTGAAACACCGGAGGTTAGCCCAAAAGCAAAAAAAGGATAAATTGATATGGGTTCTCTATCTCAGGCGGTGCTTCAAGGCTTAAAACAAAGGCTTTCTGGCTTAAAAATCCTTGTTTGTGGGGATGTAATCCTTGATAGGTATTTTTTCGGAAAGGTTGAGCGAATATCGCCTGAAGCCCCGGTCCCCGTTTTTGAGATCGAGAAGATTACCCATTCCCTTGGGGGCGCAGGAAATGTTGCCGCAAATCTTGCTTGTCTTGGCTGCCAAGTTGAGCTCCTTGGGGTTGTAGGGGAGGATGAAAAGGGAAAAACCTTCGTTGAGCTTGCTAAGAGCTTAGGTATTGGAACTTCGGGCATCATACCAGACCCCCAAAGACCAACGACGCTCAAGACTCGGGTCATCGCTCAGGCTCAACAGCTTCTAAGGATAGACCGAGAAGAAAGAAAACCCCTTGCCCCTGAGACTAAGGCGAAACTTCAAAAGATTTATCAGAACCTTCTTGAAACCTCGGACGGAGTCATAATTTCCGATTATGCAAAGGGAATGTTTTTATCTGAAGGGTTCACTGCCTGGCTCATAGGTGAAGCGCGGGTTAAAGGGAAACCTGTTTTTGTCGACCCAAAGTCTGAAAACTGGAAAAAGTATGAGTCTGCAACAACCATCACGCCAAACCTCAAAGAATTTCGAGCGGTAGCCAAGTTTGAAGGGCTAAACCCTGACGATTTAGAAGGAGCATCGCAAGAGCTTGTCAAACGCTTTAACCTTGAGTTTCTCGTCGTCACCCTTGGTAAGGACGGGGTCTTTCTTTATCAACCTGATAAGGGTAGCCAGAGGTTTCCTGCTCGAGCTCGAGAGGTCTACGATGTGTCAGGAGCAGGAGATACAGCCATAGCAAGCCTTTGCGCCTTTTTGCTTTCTGGTCTGTCCTTAGACCAAGCTGTTGAGCTTGCCAACATCTGCGCTGGCATTGTGGTGGGTAAGCTTGGCACACAACCCGTTTACTTTCATGAACTTGAAAACTACTTTAAAGAAGGAGGGGAGCATGGGTAAGATTCAAACCGTTAGGGCAAGAGAGGTGCTTGATTCCAGAGGGAACCCTACTGTTGAGGTAGAGGTGATACTTGATACCGGCTTCTTTGGGCGAGCCATCGTGCCCTCCGGAGCCTCAACGGGAAAGCATGAAGCTTTAGAACTTCGGGATAAGGACCCAAAGAGATACCTTGGCAAAGGTGTGCAGAAGGCAGTTTTTAATGTCAACGAAATCATTGCCCCTCAGCTTGAGGGATTAGACTCTACCGCCCAACCCGAGATAGACAGGCTCCTTTGCGAGCTTGACGGAACGGAAAACAAGTCAAAGCTCGGAGCAAACGCCATCCTTGGGGTCTCAATGGCTGTTGCTCGGGCAAGCGCTGAGGAGCTTGGCATGCCACTCTTTGCCTATCTCGGAGGAGTTAGAGCTAAGGTTCTTCCCGTTCCTTTCATGAATGTGCTAAACGGCGGGGTGCATGCGGACAATCCCCTTGATATCCAAGAGTTCATGATCGCACCCATCGGAGCAGATAGCTTTAAACGTGCCCTCAGGATGGGGGTTGAAACCTATCAAACCTTGAAGGCCGTCCTTAAAGAAAAGGGGCTTAACACCTCGGTTGGGGATGAAGGAGGCTTTGCCCCGCAGATTGCCACCCCTGAAGAGGCGCTTGAGCTTCTCATGACCGCTATCGAAAGAGCTGGCTACAAGCCCGGTGAAGACATTGCCTTAGCTATCGATGCAGCCGCCTCTGAATTCTACGAAGATGGTTTTTACTTCCTGCGGGGGATCGGCAAAAAGCTTTCCAGAGAAGAGCTTTGCGAATATTACGAAAACCTTGTAAACTCCTATCCAATCATTTCGCTTGAAGACCCCTTCTCCGAAGACGACCCGGAGGGGTTTAAGCTTATCACTGAACGTCTGGGAGATAAGGTTCAAATCGTAGGAGACGACATCTTTGTAACAAACCCAAAGCGTATCCTTTGGGGTATAGAAGAAAGGATTGCCAATGCAGTTCTCATCAAGCTAAACCAAATTGGAACGGTTACTGAGACCATCTCAGCGGTTGAGCTTGCCTACAAGCACGGCTGGAGCGCAATGATCTCCCATCGTTCTGGAGAGACGGAAGATACCTTCATTGCCGACCTTGCCGTAGCCTTAAACACTGGTCAAATCAAAACAGGTGCTCCCTGCCGGTCTGAACGCACGGCAAAATATAACCAGCTCCTCCGTATCGAGGAATACCTTGGAAGCTCTGCTCAGTATGCAGGACGCTCCATCATAAAAGGAAGATAAGATGCTTAACAAAAGGCTTGAGCTCCTCCTTGAATTAAGCAAAAAAGACCCAACCCTTGAGTTTTACTTAAGTTTAACAAGTGGAAGGTCTCTCGAGCTAAGGGATGGAAAGCCTTTCCTTTCCGAGAAATATCAAGATTTAGCCTTAACAATTAGAGCCCTGGCGAATGGTTTTGATAACAAGAAAGAGCTTTCTGGAAAAGCAGGGCTCAGTCTAACTCTTTCGCTCGATAAAGAGGCTTTAGAACAAGCCATATCACGAGCTAAAGCCTTAGCCGAATACGGGAAGAAAGTTGTTTTCCCAGAGCTCTCTTCAAGCTACCCCGAAGTAAACATCCCTTTTTTGAAACCTCTCTCCCAGGAAGAAATGCTTGACTTGCTTGAGCAAGCTAGAAGCGCTTTAAAAGATTTCCCTAAGATCACTCGCATTGAAAGAGAAAGCTTTAGCTATGAAGAGGAAGAGGTCCTTTTAGTAAGGAATGGAAGAGTTCTTAGGTTCAAAGCTCCAAGCTACAGCTATTTTGTTTCTGTTGTATCTGAGAATGGGCGCTCTGCTCAAGGGTATGCCTATAACTCAACAAGAGAGCTTGAAAGCTTCGATGCAAAGGGCTATTTCGCAAAGCCTGTGAGATGGCTTTAGCTTTAGCCCAAGCTAAAAAAGGAAAATCGATTAAGTGTGCAGTTTTATTCCCGCCAGAAAATGCCATCATCCTCCTTGAACTTCTTTCTTTTTCCTTCCTTGGAGACGAGGTGGTAAAAGGTAGGTCAAGGCTAAAGGATAAGCTTGGGGAGAAAGTTTTTCATCAAGCCATTACCCTCATTGATGACGGCTTAGCGGGAGCCTTGCCGGAGGGGCGTCCTTTTGACGATGAGGGAGTTCCACAAGAACGAACAATTCTTGTTGAGAAGGGCAAGCTTAAAAGCTATCTTCTCGACATCAAAAGCGCAAGAGAGCTTGGCCTTTCTTCAAACGGCAAAGCAAGAAGACCCTCTATGGGGCAAAACCCAAAGCCTTCTCCTACGAACCTTTACTTAGAAAAGGGAAGTCTAAGCAGGGAGGAGCTCCTTCAGGCAGAGGATTATGTGTTTGAAGTGTATGAGATCCTTGGCTCCCATACGGCAGACCCAGTTTCAGGTGAGTTCTCCTTTGGGGTAAGCGGTGTGCTTTATCATAAAGGAGAAAAAGCAGAATTCTTGTCTGAGATGGGTTTGACAGGGAATGTCTTTGAAATTCTATCCCGTGAGATGTTGCTTGGAGCCGACCTTACTTTTTATGGGAGCATTGGCTCACCTTCAATTTTGATACCAGGGATGGTGTTAGGGTAACCTATGCCCTTTCCAAGAACTTGGAGCGAAGAATTAATTGCTGAGTGGCTCGCATTAAAAGGGTATGCTGTAGAAAGCGGTATTCCTATAAGCACTACTGATGCAGGAGGTAGAAATTAATGGATAAAGGATTAATAACAACGGAGGCTCAACATGACCTTTAAAGAAGCCATCGAAATTCTTTCAGCTAAAAAGAGCCTTACTTCTTCTCAAGCCTATGAACTTTTTAAGAAAATTGCCACAGAGCCTTTTGATGAGGCAGAAGTTGAAGCCTTTCTTAAAGCCTTAAAAGAAAAGGGGGAAAGCTGGGAGGAGATTGCCGGCGCTGTAAAAGCCTATCGGGAGGTGATGAACAAGGTCCCTCACAACCTTCCAAGCGACGCCATTATCGTTGATACATGCGGAACGGGTGGAGACGCTAAGGGAACCTTTAACTTTTCAACCGCCGTAGCTCTTGCACTATCTAAAGTTGATGGCATTTATGTTGCCAAGCATGGAAACCGCTCCATCACAAGCAGGTGCGGAAGCGCAGATATTATCTCAGCCCTTGGCATCCCTTTAAACCTCCCACCAGAGGTTTTAGCAAGAGCCCTTGAAGAAGTTCGTTTTGTCTTCCTTTTTGCCCCAAGCTTTCATCCTGCCTTTGCCAAGGTAGCAGAAATTAGAAAACGTGTTGGAAGAAGCATATTCAACATTCTTGGACCACTTCTAAATCCAGCAGGGGCAAACTATCAGCTCCTTGGAGTGTTTGATTTTCTCTTACCCGAGAAAATTGCCTTAGCCTTAGAATCTCTTGGAGCTAAACGGGCGCTTGTTGTCTGGGGAGAAGGAGGATACGATGAAGTGACCATTACCGGCTCAACTAAGGTCTCGGAGCTCAGGGATGGTGTTGTCACTACCTACTATCTTGACCCAGAAGACTTTGGCTTTGAACGCTGCGAAGAGGAAGATAAACTAAAAGTTTCTGGTCCGGATGATGCCATAGAAAAGCTCAAAGCCCTCTTTGAAAACCGCTTAGAAGGTCCGATCAGAGACATGTTCATCCTTAACTTAGGATGCGCTTTGTATCTTTGCGAAAAGTCGATCGATGTTAAGGGAGGAATTAAGCTTGCAAAGATGATGTTAGAAGAGGGCAGACTGTGGGAGCATGTAATATTCCTTGTCGAATACTTCAAGAAACTAAAAAACTGATAAGATTTAGGTAATTGCTAATTTTATTCCAGTTAAATGACAAGTAGCCATTTGCCCTTATATTTCCTTTTTTACATATTTAATTTAAAAATGAAAATAAAGCAAGCTTAAGTATAGATAAAAGGTTCTCTGGATAAAGCTTGATAGATAATCAGGAAAGATCCCAAGAATAATAATCAAAAATAATGCGACAAAAGAAGGAATAAAAAAGGTAAGACCGTAGCTTACCTTAGAAGGCTCTGCAGGTAAAGGGTCCATGTAGATAACTTTCAAAACCCTTAAATAAGGATAGGCTCCGATAACAGAAAAAACAATGGCTAATATGGCAACTATAATCTGACCACCCTTTATCAAGGAAAGGAATAGATAAAACTTAGCCATAAAACCAGCGGTCGGTGGAACGCCTGCTAAAGAAAATAAAAACACTAACATCAAAAAGCTAACCATTGGTAAAGATTTGCTTAATCCTGAAAGATTTGGTATAATCATATAGTCTTGATTTAACCGAACAAGATAGGTCAGAACAGCAAAAATCCCTATGGTTGTAAAAAGATAAATTACCATGTAAAAAATGGCAAAGGCATAACCATAAAATTCAGCGGAGATCAACCCAAGAAAGGCGTATCCTGCATGGGCAACTGAAGAGTAGGCAAGCATCCGAACTATATGATCCTGCTTAATTGCCATAACATTTCCTACTAAAATCGTAAGAAGAACAATGGGTATCAGCAACTCTCGAACCTCTACTCTAACAGGAGTAAAGGATACCATAAGAACTTTGACTAATGCTGAAAGGACGGCAAGCTTCATTATACCTGCGATGAAGGCTGTTATAGGTATAGGGCTTGCCTGGTATGCATCTGGAGCCCACATATGAAAAGGCACAAGAGCCATCTTGATAGAAAACCCAGCAATGAGGATTAATGCAGCAAAAACTATATAATTTTTGTTTGGTAGTTGGGCTGAATTAAAAAAAACTTCTTTAAATTCTAAAGCTCCGCACTGATAATATATAATTCCAATAGCCAACCAAAGAAGGACAGAAGACAAGCATCCCACAACAAAATACTTCAACGCTCCTTCCACATTTTTTTTATCATATACAGCATTAGTTGCAATTAAAAAGTAAACGGGAATACTAAGCAATTCTATCCCTAAATAAAGGGTAACAAAATCCATGGCTGAAACAGCTATGCTTGCTCCTATAAGAGATAAAAGGGTTAGGGCATACACCTCACCGTAGTTTAGTTTTTGATAATCTTGCAAAAAATTATAATAAACAAAAACTAACAAAATCGACCCGAATATAAGAAATAATTTTACTGTGCCTGAGTAGAAATCTACGCTATAAGAATAGGTAAATTTACCAAAGGGAATAAAAAATATTAAAAAATTCAAGAAAACCAAAGCTAAAAGAGACATAACAAAAGCATAAACCTTGTTTTTAATAAAACGATCCATTAAAAAAATTAAAGAACTTATTAAAATGAGAATTATCTCACTTGCAACTAAATTTAGGTTAAGTTGAAACTGCATAAAAATTGCCCCTCCTTAGCGTAGGTATGTTAAAATTTGGACGACAGATGTTGTCATTAAATCTAAGAATGGCTTAGGATATAAACCGATTAGGAAAACTAAGAAAACCATTGGGACAATGGCTGAAAGTTCAGTAACTTTCATAGGCTCCAAGCCAAACAAGTATTCTTTAGGTTTTTCAAAAAAGACCCTTTTATACAGATAGAGCATGTAAGCCGCACCAATTATCACGCCAGTTGCCGCAAAGACCACTACTACTTTACTTGATAAAAAGGTGCCAAGAAGTATTAGAAATTCGCCAACAAACCCGTTTGTCCCAGGCAAACCGATGCTTGCTAAAGTAAAGATCATGAATAGGGCTGAGTATAAAGGAAAAGCTGTGGCTAAACCACCATAATAGCTTATGGCTCGACTATGCGTCCTATCGTATATAGCTCCGACACACATGAACAGAGCTCCTGTTACAATACCATGGTTTACCATCTGCAAGATGGCACCTTTAATACCTACGGGATTAAAGGAAAAAATTCCTAAGGTTACAAATCCCATGTGGCTTACCGAACTATAGGCAATAAGCCTTTTAAGGTCAGTTTGCCATAGACAGGCTAATCCAGCATAAATTATAGCAATCACCGACAAGATTAAGATCATTTTTGCAAAGAATTCTGAAGCATTAGGAAACAGGGGTAAAAGGAAACGGACCATTCCGTATCCACCCATCTTTATTAAAATGCCAGCCAAAATAACTGAACCTGCGGTTGGCGCTTCAGTGTGAGCGTCTGGAAGCCAAGTATGGACAGGCCACATAGGCACTTTGATAGCAAAGGCGATTAGAAAGCCGAGGAAAAGTAGCTTTTCTACTTCAAAACTAAAGGACCTACCAAGGAGATATTGATAATCAAAAGTCCCGTATAAATTGTAGATATAAAGTATAGCAATTAAAAGAAATACTGACCCAAAGAAGGTATACAAGAAGAACTTTATGGTTGAATAAATTCTCCGTGGTCCACCCCAGATCCCGATTATCAAATACATTGGAATAAGAATTGCCTCCCAAAAGACATAAAAGAGCAACAAATCTAAAGCGAGAAAGACACCAACCATGGCTATGTTTGTAAAAAGCAAAGCTAAGTAAAACTCTTTTACCTTATCCTTAATGGAATGCCAGGAAATCAATATACAAAGAAGAGTTGTTAAGGTAGCAAGAGGAATAAACAGTATGCTTATTCCATCAACGCCTAAAAAGTAGGTAGAATTTATAAAAGGAAGCCAGGCTTTTTTCTCAACAAACTGAAATCCTGGTGCAGAATAATCAAAATTGAAGAGGAGATAGATAGACAAAGCAAAGTCTATCAATATGGTTAGCAAGGATACAATCTTTATCGCCTGTTCATTCTTTCTATTTATAAAAAAGAGCAAAAGGATGCCTATAATTGGTAACCATAGGATGAGCGAAAGAATCGGAAACTGCGTATCCACCCCTTACCTCCGCTTAACTAAGATAATAATAAACTACAAAGTAAAGAATTAGTCCTAATATTATACCCCATAGATAATAATTTATAATGCCGTTGTGGAACCTTTGGAGTAAACTACCAAAGGAAGTTGTAGCCTTGGCAGAACCGTTTACTGTCTGGTCAATAACAAAGGTATCAACGATAAGGTTGACGAAGGTCCTCGCAAGGAAGAAGGTTGGGACAACGAATACATAATGGTATAGTTCATCAAAATACCATTTACTATACAAGAATTTGTGTAGTTTTTTAAAATTGGAAGAGAAAAGGGTTTCAAGCCTTGGGTTCCTTACATAAATAAGGTAAGCCAACGAAATTCCTATCAAACCAGCAACAACAGACAAGACCATCAATCCATACTCTAAAGTATGGTCAGTAATCTCAACTTCATGATGATAAACCACCTGCTCTAAAAACTTCTGGAAATTAGCTCCGCCTCCAAGAGACTCAGGGATACCAAGCCAACCTGAGAATATTGCCCCGATGGATATCAAAACAAGAGGAATGGTCATAACTTTTGGGGATTCATGCGGGTCTTTGCCGTGAAGATAGCTTCTTCCTCGGAATTCTCCGTGAAAGGCTTTGAAAAATATCCTGAAAGTATAAAAGGCTGTAAACCCTGCAACGATCAAACCTATTAACCAGATAGCTTTACCCCAAGGATAGGGTGAAAAGTAAGCCATGGCAAGGATCTCGTCCTTGCTGAAAAAGCCTGCTAATCCAGGAATCCCTGAGATGGATAAACTTGCAATCAAAAAGGTAGCATAGGTGATCGGCATATACTTCTTTAACCCACCCATGTAGCGAATATCGTTTGGGTCGGGTGCGTGGTGCATAGCATGAATGACAGAGCCTGCCCCAAGGAATAGTAAAGCTTTAAAATAGGCGTGGGTAAAAAGGTGGAACATCCCAGCTGAGAAAGCACCAACTCCGCAGGCCATAAACATGTATCCAAGTTGAGACAATGTGGAATAAGCGATCACGCGTTTGATATCAAACTGGGTTGGTGCGATCGTTGCCGCCATAAAGCAAGTAAAGGCACCTACAAAAGCCACCATAGCCATAGCCTCATCCGACATTACATAAAGAGGGCTTAGTCTTGAAACCATAAACACTCCAGCAGTTACCATGGTTGCCGCGTGGATCAAAGCGGAAACTGGAGTCGGTCCCTCCATCGCATCTGGCAACCAAACATGGAGCGGAAATTGAGCACTCTTCCCCATGGCACCACAGAAGAGAAGAAAGGCTATCAAGAAAGGCACATACACTTCATAACCTAAAATTTCTATGTAGGCATTCTTTATGGACGGAAGTTTTTCAAAAATTTCAGTGTAATAAAGCGTCCCTAAGTAGTAAAAGACCATAAATATGCCAAGGGCAAAGCCAAAATCACCAACACGATTTACTACAAAAGCCTTAATTGCTGCGTTTGCTGCGCTTCTCTTCTCATACCAAAAACCGATGAGCAGATAAGAACAAAGACCAACGAGCTCCCAACCAAGGAATAGCTGAGCCAAGTTGTTTCCAAGCACAAGCATCAACATGCTAAAGGTAAAGAGGGATATGTATGAGAAAAACCTGTAATATCCTGGGTCACCATGCATGTATCCAATTGAGTAAACATGGATAAGGAAAGATAAAGAAGTTACCATTGCACACATCATGGCAGAGAGCGGGTCAACCTGAAAGCCAAGACCAACCTTTAAGGAGCCGGCAACAAGCCAACTGTATAAATCAAAATTATAAGTCCTACCTTGTAGGACATCATACAAAACAAACAGCGATAAAATAAAGCTTCCGAACAACGAAAGAACAGGCAAAACATGAGCTTTATCCTTAAAATATCTTTTACCGAAAATCAAGGTGATCAAGCTTGCGATGAGAGGAAGAGCTGGGATTAAAACTACCGTTACATTCATCACTAACCCCTAAAAAGATTGATTTCTTCGGTGTAAACTTTCTTAAGTTTCTTATAGAGAGCTACCGCTAAGGTTAACCCAACAGCAGCTTCTGCAGCGGCCATGGCTATTATAAAGAATACTAATATGTAGCCTGTTGCATCCTTCCTAAAATAGCTTATACTGGCAAAAAGGATGATCAAAGCGTTTAACATAATCTCAACGCAGGCAAGCAAAATAATAATGTTTCTTCTAAAGATAAAACCAAAAAGACCGATCAAGAAAAGAATTAAAGATAAATAGATATAAGAGTTCAAATCAACCAACTCTTTCCTCCTTAACTTTTCTTAATAAAAATACAGTGCAAAACACAACAACAAGCAAAATAACTCCTATCAACTCAAACTGAAAGAGATACTCAGTAAAAAGATAACGAGCCATCATCTTTAACGCCTGGGATGAAGTTGGATCAATATGTAAAAGGGTTCTCAACCCTGTGCTCATGCTGAAAATTAAAACAAAATACTTTACAAAAAGGAAGGCAAAAAGGATAAAAAATATTAGACCTAAGGAAAAGCGTCTTACAAAAACTCTAAAACGCGCTTCTTTCTGTAAGTTTATAAGATAAACAACAAAAAGGAACAATACTACTACTGCTCCTGCATAAACGATAATCTGAATTGCGCTTAAAAATTCCGAACCAAGCAAATAGAGCATAAAAGCCTGATGAACAACAAGCACAAGCAAAGAGAGAACAGCATGAACAGGATTTCTACTAAACACTGTAAACAAAGCTGAAAGGATCATGGCAAAGCTTAAATAGTAAAAGGCTAAATCTTGGGCACTCATTTCTACACTCCGGTAAAGTTCCTCTTTCTTATGGGTAAAAACTTTTCAGGTATACCCCTTGGCTTCCAGAAGGGGTTTAGATATGGTCTCTTAGCTTTAGCGATAAATTCATCCCAATTGGCTAAAAGCTTCTCTTTGGTAAAGAAAACCTCATCCCGAGTAAAGCCAACATACTCAAAAAACTCGGTTAGCACTATGGCGTTAACCGGGCAAACCTCCTCGCAGTATCCACAGTAAACACATCTTAAAGCCTCGATCTCATACTTCACAACCCTTCTCTTATTCGTCTCCTTATCTACTTCATACTCAACCTTTATGCACTGTGAGGGGCAAACCCGAACACACCTCATGCAGGCAATGCAAAGGGTATCTCCGGTATTTGGGTCCCGAACAAGGGCATGCCTTCCTCTAAAACCCGGGGCTGGAATAACCTTGTCCTTCTCCGGATACTGAATGGTTACAAATCTTTCGAAAAGCATCTTTTTTAGTGTAAGAAACAGCCCCTTCCAAATTTCTATTAGCAATATCTTCTGTAAAAGGTTCATCGCCTAAACCCCTTTCTCCTCTATAGGTATAACTTCAAAAAGGCGGTAACAAAAAGGTTAGCTAAGGCAAGAGGGATCAAAACTTTCCATCCAAGACCCATAAGCTGGTCATACCTATACCTAGGAAGCGTTGCCCTAACCCAAATGTAGAAGAAGAGTAAAACATAAAGCTTTAGGAGAAACCAAATAAAAGGTAGTCCCGGAACCTCAAAAGGACCAACATACCCACCAAGGAAACAAGTTACCGCAAGGGCGCTCATCACAACCATCCCAAAATATTCGGCAAGATAAAAAAGGGCAAACCTTATTCCGCTATACTCAACAAAATATCCCGCTACAAGCTCAGTCTCAGCCTCGGGTAAATCAAAAGGGACACGGTTTGTCTCGGCAAGGGCGCAAACCATGAACACAAAAAAGGCAACGACCTGAGGGATTAGGTATACTTTGAATGGAGAGGCAACTTGAGCCTTCACAATATCTTGAAGGTTAAACGAGCCAGCCATCAAAACTACGGAAAGAAGGGCTAAAGACATGGCTATCTCGTAGCTAATTACCTGAGCGCTTGACCTTAGACCACCGAGCAAAGCATAGCGTGAGTTTGAAGCCCATCCCGAAAGGATAACACCATAAGCGCTAAGAGAACTTAGAGCCAAAATAAAAAGAAGCCCTACGTTCAAATTGCTTAGCACAAATTTTTCCCAAAGAGGGATCAAGGAAACCCCAGTCCCAGCACAGACCAAAGAAATAAGAGGAGCAATCTTAAAGACCGGCTTATCTACATTGTTCGGAATAATATCCTCTTTTTGTAGAAGCTTTAACACATCGGCTATAGGCTGAAGCAAACCCCTCGGACCAACCCTATTTGGTCCAAGCCTTTGCTGCATCCTCGCAATGACCTTCCTTTCAGCATAGGTCAAATAGGCTACATGAAGAAGAGTAAGGTTTAGCAGTATAAAGGCTACGATGAACACCAATAAAGGATAGGGTATTTGCGCTATGATATAAGACATCCCCTCTAATCCCCCTCCTTAATCAATAAAAGCAACTACTTATCTATCGCAGTCGCCAAGCACTACATCTAAAGTCCCGATTATAGCTACTAAGTCAGCTATCATGTGTCCCTTGGTAAGCTCTGGAATTGCTGAAATGTGCACAAAAGAAGGCGTCCTAATTCTCAACCTCCAAGGGTTAGGACCACCGTCGCTTACAACATACACCGCAAGCTCACCCTTTGGAGACTCAATGCTCGCAAAGGCTTCTCCGGGCGGCACAACGGGTAATTCCTTTCCGGTAAAGATAAAACCTTTTTTTGGATGGGGTTTAGGTTCTGGCTCTCTCACTCGGGAAGGTAGTAAAAGGTCTGGTGCCCCCTCTGCCAAAACTGGCTCCCCTTCAACCTCTTTAAGCTTATCCAAACACTGCTTTATTATCCAGTTTGACTGACGAAGCTCCTTCATCCTCACCTTATACCTATCGTAGGTGTCTCCCCTTTCACCCACTGGCACCTCAAACTCTACCTCATCATAGGCATCATAGGGTCTAAACTTTCTCACATCGTAGGGAACCCCTGAGCCCCTAAGCACAGGTCCAGTCAAACCAAGATTTATAGCTGTTTCCGCATCAACGACCGCAACATCCCTCGTTCTTTTAAGCCAAATCCTGTTTACATCTATCAAAGTTTCATAATCAAGGATCCTTTGAGGAAACTCCTCGGTGAACCTTCTTAGCTCATCGATGATCTCTTGAGTGAAGTCAAGCCTTACCCCGCCTACCCTCACATAGCTATGAGTTAACCTTGCTCCACAGACCTTTTCAAAGATGCTAAGCAACCATTCCCTATCCCGGAAGCAATAAAGAAAAACGGTCATTGCACCGATATCTAAAGCATGAGTTGCAAGCCAAAGAAGATGGCTTGAAATCCTTGCCATCTCATTAACTATGGTTCTTATAAGGCGAGCCCTTCTTGGCGGGGTTATTCCTAAAAGTTTTTCAAAGGCAAGACAGAAGGCGATGTTGTTTGCCGCTGAAGCGATGTAGTCAAGCCTATCTGAAAGGACGATCGTCTGATTGTAGTTTAGATGCTCGGCAAGCTTTTCCACACCCCGGTGGAGATAACCTATCCTTGGGTCGCACTTAACGATGGTCTCACCATCAAGCTCAAGAACAAGCCTCAACACCCCATGGGTTGAAGGGTGATGAGGTCCCATGTTTATGGTAAAATGCTCAGGCTCACCTTTACCGTTTCCGTTTCTAATTACCTCAACATACAGGCTCATTTAGCACCTCTTACGCTTGCCAAAAACTCTTTGTAGCCTTTCCATTCGTTCTCCTCGGTTAAGAACAACGGGTAATCCTTCCTTAAAGGATAGCCTTCCCAATCTTCAGGCATAAGAAGTCTTCTCAAGTCAGGATGACCTTTAAAAACAATGCCTAACATGTCATAGCATTCCCTTTCAAACCAATTGGCAGTCTTCCAAAGACCTGTAACCGAATACTGCCAAGCATCGTTTTCTGGGATTAGAACCTTAACCCGAATTAGCTTTTTTTCGTCCAAATTATAAAGATGGTAGACTACCTCAAACCTCTCAGGCTTCTTTTCAGATTTGTAGCCCTGATAGTCCACCCCACAAAGGTCTATAAGATGCTTAAACCCTTTCTCCTTTAAGTAAGAAATAAGCTCTAAAGAACCTTCCCTCCGGCAAACTATGGTCAAAGCATCTTTTTCGAGAACTTCTAAAACAACTTTAGGAAATTTTTCTCTAAGCTCCGCTAAAAGGTCCATGGCTATCTCCAAGAGCCCCATCTACCGCTTTCTTTCTTGATCTTTTCCTGAAGTTGAACCAGCCCATAGATTAACGCTTCAGGTCGAGGAGGACATCCAGGAATGTAGACATCAACGGGCAAGAACTCATCTGCCCCTTGAACGACGGAGTAGGTTCTAAAAACACCTCCAGAACAAGCACAACTTCCCATGGCGATTACATATTTAGGCTCTGGCATCTGGTCATAAACTCTTCTCACAATGGGAGCCATCTTTTTCGTGACCGTCCCGGCTATGATTATAGCGTCAGCCTGCCGTGGCGAAGCCCTAAAAATTATCCCGAACCTATCAAGGTCAAAGTGGCTCGCACCCGTTGCCATCATCTCGATGGCACAGCAGGCAAGACCAAAGGTTAAAGGCCAAAGGGCACCAGCCCTTGCCCAGTTAAAAAGTTTATCTAAAGGTGTAATGAAAACTGGAGTTCCAGGTATCTGCCTTATGTCCTTTCCAACCTCAACCGTCCCTTCTATTCCCATTGTAAAGCTCCCTCACTCCAGGCATAAACATAGGCTAACAAAAGCACCACCACAAAGATAGTGATCTCAACAAACCCGAACCAAGAAAGCTCTTCAAATATCACAGCCCAAGGATACAAGAACACAACCTCCACATCAAACACAAGAAAGATCAAGGCTATTAGATAAAACCGAACATGAAAGGGGACCCAGCCCGGTCCTGAAGGGTCAACGCCGCACTCGTAGGGGATGTATTTTCGAGGGTCTGGTCTCCGTGGGGCAAGGACCCGATTGGCAACAAGCATCACAGAGCCTAATATCAGGAGAATAAGAGCCGTAATCAGAAACGGAAGTATTGCGCCCATTGTTTAACTTCCCTCTCCCTTGGTTTCCTTTAGCTCCAAAGCACCGTTCGGACAGGCTGAAACGCAGAAGGGTTTTTCACCTTTAGCAACTCTCTCCCAACAGAGGTCGCACTTTCCGATTGTCCCAACATAAAAGTTAAACCTTGGGACACCCCAAGGGCAGGCTTCCATACAGTTCTTACAGCCCACACACTCCTTCTGATAAAAGGCAACAACTTCTCCCCTCCTTACCAAAGCTCCCACCGGGCAGGCTGCGGCACACTGAGGCTTCTTACACTGAAGACAAGAAAAATAGGCAAATTTATTACCTACCTTAAGGATCCTACAGTTTGAAAGACCAGCATGCCCCTCAGCGCAAGCCTTAACGCATTCCTCACAACCGGTGCATTTTTCCACATGGTGGACTATGGTGTATGGCATGCTTTTTTAATATTTTTTTTTATCTTTCTTGTCAAGATTGGATTTTTGGCTTTTTTTTTAATTTGGTGAGTATTTCTCTATTTTTGATGAATTTTCCCACAATTTTATAAGGAAATAAATTTAGGCTTAGTGTAGGATGATCTCGATGTCATCATCCAGAGGAAAGACCCTGATTTTGCCTTCGAAAGCAAGAAACAGAATGGATAAAAATAGATATACTACCGTTAATATACCCCTTTCAAAGTTTTCTAACATACTTCTAAAAGTCGCTTTACCCCATCTTAGTATCAACCCTTCTACCCTTTCCAGATAGAAGGAAATATCCTCATCCGGAAACTCTACCTCAAAAACCCTTTTACTCTTTTCCCTTGCCAATATCCTTAGCATAGGCTCGATAAGCTGTGCAAGCGTTAACCCTTCCTCTTCTATCTCCACTCCTTCAATCCTTGGCAAAAAAACCTTTTCCTCAAGAAGCCTCTCCACAGGCAAAGTAAGGCTAAAGTCTCTTCTAAAATCAAGTGGAAGGCTCTCTAAAGGCTCATCCTCTTCTTGCCCTTCCTCATCAGGCTTAGGAAAATAAATTCTCAGGATAAGCTCGCTCTTTCTATACAGAGCAAGGGATAAAAAAATCAAAGACTCAAGAAACAGAAGGGCAAAATAGCCTTTCGGGTTTGTCCGGTAGTTTTCTTCTAACTTTTGTAAGACCTTTGAAAGGCTAACCTCAAGAAGGTTAGCTTTAGCTAAGCTTTCCAAGAGCATGGACCTTCTTGAAGCAGAGGTTCATAACAAATTTAACCCCAGCCTTCTCCGCAAGCTCCTTTGCTTCTTCGTTAATGATTCCCTCTTGAAGCCAGATCACCTTTGGCTTAAGCGCTAAAGCCTTCTCTACAACGGGTAGCACCTCGCTTGGCTTGCGAAAGATTATGACAACATCAGGGTTAAAATCCTTCGGGACCTCTGATAGGTCCTTTACCGTCTTTACACCAAGGATCTCTTCGTAGGCTGGGTTGACAGGAATGACCTCAAACCCTTGTTTCAAAAGATAGTCCATAACGATGTAGCTTGGACGGTCTGGCTTTGGACTTGCCCCAACGATGATAAGCCTCTTATACTTCTTTGGTATTTCAAGCACCTCTTGAGGGACCTGAGAATAATCTGGAAGCGGGCATTCCATCATGCCTTCACCTCTTTTTTAAATAGCAACGCTAACGACCTTTAAAAACTTCTCTGGGTCAAGGGATGCACCCCCTACTAACACACCGTCAACGTTTGGCTCCTTGATGAGGTCCGCTATGTTTTCAGGGGTAACTGAGCCTCCATATAGAATAGGGATGCTTTGAGCTAACTCCTTACCATAAATACTTACTAAAAGGTCCCGTAGAAAGGAATGCACTTCCTCTGCCTGCTCAGGCGTTGCGTTAACCCCCGTGCCGATAGCCCAGACCGGCTCATAGGCTATGATAAGCCTCCCTTCTTCCACCTCTTCAAGCTCTGAAAGCCCTTGCTTTAATTGCTCTGAAACAACTAAAAAAGTGTTCCCAAGCTTTCTTTCCTCAAGGGTTTCGCCAACGCAAAGTATGGGGGTAAGTCCCGCCTGATAAACTCCCTTTACCCTTTTCTTTATAAGCTCGTTTGTTTCACCAAAAATGTGCCTTCTTTCTGAATGTCCAAGGATAACATATTCTACTCCAAGCTCTTTTAACATCAAAGGTGAAACCTCACCCGTGTAAGCGCCCTTCTCAGCAAAGCAAGCATTCTGAGCACAGAGTTTAACGGGGCTTCCTTCAGTAAGCTTTCTTGCGAAGGCTAAGCTGGTGAAGGGAGGGGCAATCCCCACCACTTTTTGACTTAGGTCTACCTTGGATATTTCTGGTAAAAACCTTTCAAAATAGCTTTTTGTTCCGGATATTCCGTGGTTCATCTTCCAATTGCCTATGAAGTAGGCTTTCTTTGCCATCTCCTCGCCCCCTTTAGAACCTTTACACTTCCTCTAAAGCTTTAAGCCCGGGCAAGGTCTTTCCTTCTAGGTATTCAAGGAAGGCTCCACCTGCGGTTGAGACATAAGATAAAGCAGTGATTACCCCTGCCTTTCTTAAAGCAGCGATGGTGTCTCCACCTCCAGCTATGGTTAGGGCTTGAAGGCTTGCGATCTTTCTTGCTATAGCAACGGTTCCAAAGGCATACTCATCCTTTTCAAAATACCCAAGAGGTCCGTTCCAAATCACCGTATGAGCACCCTCAAGCGCTGCGGAAAAGAGAGCAACCGTCTCCTCCCCGATATCATAGATAACATCCCCTTCCTCTATGCTCAAAAGGTCTGCCTCATAGACCTCTCCATCCCTTTCTACTACTACATCAACCGGAAGATATATCTTTACCTCAAGCTCCTTTGCTGAGCGAAGGATATCCTTAGCTATTTCCCGATATTCCTCCTCAACCAGGCTTTTACCCACGCTATAGCCAAGGGCAGAAAGGAAGGTGTTAGCCATGGCACCCCCGATTAAGAGCTTATCAATGCGAGGTAAAAGGTTCTTTAAAACACCTATTTTGGTTGAAACCTTGCTTCCACCAACGACAGCATAAAGCGGTCTTTCGGGCTTACCAACGACCTTAGAAAGGTATTTTAGCTCCTTCTCAAGCTGAAAACCCATCCCCTTCTCTCTTACAAGGCTTGGGACACCAACAACAGAAGCATGAGCCCTGTGACACACCGAAAAGGCATCGTTAATATAAACATCAGCCATCCTTGCCAAAGCCTTTACAAATTCAGGGTCGTTCTTTGTCTCGCCTTCGTAAAACCTCACATTTTCAAGGAGTAAAACCTCACCTTCCTTGAGCTCAGCCAAAGCTCGGTCTGCCTCTTCCCCAAGATAATCCTCTAAAAATTTCACCTCTGTCTTTAAAACACCCTTCAAGTATTCATACACAGGCCTTAAAGATAGCTCAGGGACCCGTTTACCTTTTGGTCTTCCAAGATGGGAACAAAGGATAACTTTCCCGCCAGCTTTAATGGTATAATCAATGGTTGGTAAACTTTCTACAATCCTTGTATCATCCGTGATCTTTCCATCTTCAATGGGCACATTGAAGTCAACCCGAATGAAGACCTTTTTACCTCTTAGGTCAAGCTCTCTTAAAGTTTTCATAGTAAAACCTCCTACTTATTTTTTTATTTTTTTATAGATTGGTTAGTCTTCTTAATAGGTTAGCAAGCTCAATTGCTGCAAGGGCTGCCTCTGCCCCTTTATTACCAGCCTTGGTGCCAGCCCTCTCGATAGCCTGTTCGATGGTATCAGTAGTCAAAATACCGAAGATTACCGGGACCTCAGTCTCAAGCATGACCTGAGCTACGCCCTTTGAAGCCTCGCTTGCCACATACTCAAAATGTGGGGTTGCCCCCCTGATGATCGCCCCAAGACAAATGACAGCGTCAAAGCTTTTGCTGCTGGCAAGCTTCTTAGCCACAAGAGGTATCTCAAAAGCACCAGGCACCCATACCACATGAATGTCCTCTTCGGCAACCTGATGCCTCTTTAACACATCCAAAGCCCCTTCAAGGAGCCTTTGCGTAATGAAAACATTAAACCTACTAACAACGATCCCTATTCTCAACCCTCTTCCGTCAAACATCCCCTCATAGACTTTACAATTCTGCATCCTTCCTACCTCCTTTCCTGAGCCTTATTCTCGTGATAGATGAAAATCTTTTCTCCATCTTTTATATAACCAAGCCTTCTTCGAATAAGCTCTTCATAGTTAGATTCACTGCTTTGGAGTTGTTTGATCTCCTGACGCATCTGTTCATTCTTGATCTTCAGGTCCTTTATTTCTTTTAGTTCCTTTTTTATCCGCCAGCTTAAATAAAAATACATAGAAGTAGTCAACAGTATCAAAATCAACAGCCCAAACAAAAAAAGCCTTCTAACTCTTTTTTTCCTTTTAGGCTTCGGTTTTATGATGATTGGCTTTGCTAAGGGCATCAGATAGAATTATAGCAAAGGCTAAAGAAAAAAATAGGGGAATTTTTCTTAACCAGATGATTTTAAAGAAGATAAAAAAGGTAGAAAGAATTTATGTTGGAATAAGGATAGTATCTACAGAAGGATAATTTTGTGCAAAGTAAAAGCCCCTCGGTTTACCGAGGGGCAAAGGGGAAATCCGCTTTAGTTATCAAGCTCTGACGGTTTCCAGACTTCGTAAACCTTACCAGCAAGCTCAGCGCTTGGCTTAAGGGTCTTTTTACCAGGTTTCCAGGATGCGGGGCAGGCTTCGGCTCCTCCTGTTGCCCTTACATGCTGGCAAGCCTGGATTAGTCTTACGATCTCATCCATGTTTCTACCAATGGGCAAGTAGTTTATGATGGAAAACTGGAGAACACCGTCTGGGTCGATAAGGAAGGTTCCACGGAGGTTAACTCCTGCGTTCTCATCATAAACCCCATAAAGGGTCCCGATTTTTCCGCCAAGGTCAGAAGCCATTGGATAGGGGAAACCACCAGGGATAAGCTTTGAGAGCTCAACTTCCTGCCAAACCTTGTGGACAAAAACCGTATCAATGCTTATGGCAATGACTTGGACATTAAGCTTGTCAAGCTCATCCTTGTATTTAGCGACATCTACAAGCTCTGTAGGGCATACAAAGGTAAAGTCTGCCGGGTAGAAAAACAGCATTACCCATTTCCCTTTGTAATCAGAAAGGGCAATGTCTTTAATCTCGCCGTTTGGGAAATAAGCTTGGGTCTTAAAGTCTGGAGCGGCAAGTCCTGGTCTTACGCACATAACTAACCTCCTTTTAAAAATTTTTATTCTAAATATAATCTACTTTTGTAAACTTTCAAGGGGATTTAAAAAAAGGAAAGACAAAAGAGGAGCCTCCTCATTTCTTAGGGATAACATAAGGGGAACATGGTAGATGGCGTTTGCCCGTCCTCTCGCGCTATTGTCTAAGAAGGCTTAAAAATCTTGTAGTAAAGAACAGGGAAGATATCTTTTTTAGGTTGACATATTTTCCTTTTAAAGGGTATAATTTTAAACAAACCATGAATTCTACGAATTCTACCCTTAAGATAATCGGTCTTTTAATCTTAAGCTTTTTAATCTTCCTTGGGGTGCTCGTCATTGTGTTTTTTCTTTATCTCAAGGTTAGTCTGCCAAGCATTGCTAAGCTCAAAAATTATCAGCCAAAGCAAACAAACCTTATCGTGGATTATCAGGATAGAGTAGTTGGCTATCTTGGGGAGGAAAGAAGGATTTATGTCCCCATAAACAAAATACCCCCACATGTGATAAAAGCCTTTTTAGCGGCTGAGGACGCTAATTTTTACAGACACCGAGGAATAGATTTCTTCAGCCTTATGAGAGCTTTCGTAAAAAACATTATTTCCGGGAAGATTGTTCAGGGCGGAAGCACTATTACCCAACAGGTTGCAAAGTCTCTCCTTCTTTCTCCTGAGCGGACCCTTTCGAGGAAAATTAAAGAAATGTTTTTAGCCTGGCAAATAGAGAAGCATCTGACGAAAGATGAGATCCTCAACATATACCTAAACCATATTTATCTTGGTGAGGGAGCCTACGGAGTTGAGGCGGCAAGCTTAACCTACTTTGGCAAACATGTTTGGGAGCTTTCTATACCTGAAGCGGCAGTTCTTGCTGGGCTTCCTCCTTCTCCAGTTAGGTATAGCCCTTTAAACAATCCAACCTTAGCGCTGGAAAGAAGAAACTATGTCCTACGCAGAATGGCTGAGGTAGGCTTTATCACCGAAGACCAGCTTAACCGCTATCTAAAGGAGCCTCTACTTCTTAATCCAAAAAATGTAAACATACCAGCCTATGCAGGTTATTTTATAGATGTTGTAAAGGCAGAGCTTGAGCCCGTTCTACCAAAAGAAAGGTTAGAGCAAGGTGGGCTAAGGATTAAGCTTACTATGAATGTAGACTGGCAAAGGGTAGGCTACCTTAACCTTGTTAATAAGCTAAAACAGCTTTATCCAAAGGGGAATCCTCCAGAGATATCCGCCGTTTGTCTTGATAACCGTGATGGTGGAGTTCGGTTTCTTGTAGGGGGGGAGGACTATCTTAACTCAACCTACAATAGAGCAGTATTAGGGAAAAGGCAGCCCGGGTCAGCCTTTAAGCCTTTTATTTGGGCTCAGGCTCTGGAAACTGGGGTAGTTACTCCAGATGCTGTAATCCCTGATGAGCCTATAACCTTGCCTGGCGCTAACGCAGGCGAGGATTGGTCACCAGGCAATTACGATGGTAAGTATTTAGGTCCTGTGAGCTTAAAACAAGCCCTTGCTCAATCGCGAAATACTGTCTCGGTCCGTTTAGCTTTAATGCTTGGAACCGACCGTTTAGTTGACTTGGTGAGGAAGATGGAATTTAAGTTCCCCATGCCCATAAATTTAAGCATTGCCCTTGGCACCTATGAACTTACCCCTCTTGAGTTAACCACCGCTTACACCATCTTTCCAACTCTTGGCAATAAACTAAAACCCCGATTTATCGAAGCAATATACGACCAGATCTATGGTGGAAAGCTTATCTATCAAAGTCAGCAGGAAAGTAAGCCAGTTTTCAGCCCTCAGACTATGAGCATAATGAACGATTTTCTTCAAGAGGTAGTCCGGTCTGGAACAGGAAGGTGCGCTCTTGCCCTTGGCCTTCCTGTAGGCGCAAAAACAGGAACCACTCAAGAGTATAGGGATGCTTGGTTTATGGGTTTTACCGCTGACTACACCTGTGGAGTTTGGGTGGGCTATGACAAAGGCACAACCCTTGGAAAAGGAGAGACAGGAGGGAAGATTGCCTGCCCCTTATGGGTAAGTCTTATGCAAGGAATAAAACATGAAGCTAAGCCCTTGCCAGTTTATATCCCACCAGCAGATATTCTCTCAAACAGCACATCAGAGGATACATCTGGAGCAAATTAAGTTCTACTCTTCTTCTAAGGCTCCCCTTTTTCTTGGTAGCTGATGAATGTCTTCTACCTTATGGTATAGCAGATAAAATTTTTCTTTTAGTTCAGAAAGTAAACTCTCTAAGACTTTAGGTTCAGTTTTAGAAAATCTCACAAAAACATAACGAGCCTTTCTTTCATCAAAGGCTTGCCAGCCCTCTCCTTCAACAGGGAAAGCCATTTCTTCCTTCCAGGTAAGAATGCTGTAAATGGTTATACCATGCTTGATAAATATAGAGATAAGAGAAGCTAAATCTTCTACAGAATTGATGATAAGGGCTAATTGTTCTGGACTATGATACACCCCAGTTATTTTGACAAAGAGCTTAAAGATGTCCGTTTGAGTGATTATACCTACTACTCTTCTTTCTCTATCTATAACCGGAAGACCAGAAATCTTATTCTCAAGCATAAGCACTGCTGCATACTCCACGGTATCATCAGGATAAACAGTTATCGGGTCTTTAGTCATGATGTCTTTAAGCTTAAGCTCAGAGAGAAGGTAGTATTGCTCATGAAGTTCCATAACGCTGACCTTCGAAGGGGCAACCTCTTTTAAATCCCTATCAGTCACTATGCCTACAAGCTTTCCGCCGCGAGTTATGGGAAGCCGTCTTATTTTATGCTCTTTAGAAACCTGAAGAGCCTTAATGATAGAAGTATTCTCATCCAAAGTGATAACATGCTCTGACATCCAATCTCTAACGAGCATAAAATAATCCTCCGGAATAAAATTTTTAAAAACAATTATACTTTAGACAAAGTTTTAAGCAAGCACTATTAGAGGCTGTTTTAAAATTAGTGCAAGCCCCATTTGCCCTGAAGCGTTAGCCGAGGGGTCCCTCGGCGCTTACGCGCCTCGGGAGGACATGGATGGGCTGTCGCCCCGAGCCTAATTTTTTTTGTCGCCCCGAGCTTACTTTTTTTTAGTCGCCCCGAGCGAAGCGAGGGGTCTCCCCCTGGGGACTCCGTCCCGAACGAAGTGGTGAGGGACGCCGTCCCGAACGAAGTGAGGGATGCACGGCTTGCGCTCGGCAGGACAAGGTAGGGGGGCTTTTTTGAACAGCCTCAGCCGCACTATTAGTTTCAAAAAGGTTGTCACTTTGTTCCGTCGAGAGAAGCCCATGTCTCCCCATTAGGAGGCTTATCTTTTCGTGCTGTTTCATAGAGAAACGGATAACCCTCCGCTTAGGCCTCAAAGTGACCTGCGAGTTGTTGAGCGATAATAAGGCTTCTACTAAAAAAACCCCCGGAAGGGGGCGGAGGGGGATGAGAATGGATGATTATGTTATGTTGGGAGGGGGCTATTGAAAGAAAGTTCTACTAATAAATACCAAGATTACAATCAAAGCAATCCCTAAACCTAAACAAACTTTTATCAATTTACTTTCTGCCGGAAGCCATTCATCATATTTCATGGACTCCAGCTCTTTTAGTAATTCATCCTGTTGGGCTTGATTACTCATCTTTATCACCCCCTTAAGGTGTTATTGTATTACTGGCGGCTTTAAACCATGGAAGAAGAGGTAGGCTATCAACAATCCAATCCAAATGATGAAACCGAAAAGGGCTACAAAGTAAACTACAGCAAGCTTCCCAAGTCCTTCCGCCCAGAGCTTCTTAAAGTTTGTTATGGCTCCGATGGCAAAGAAGGTTACAAGGAAGAAAATTAATCTTAAAGCATCAAGCCCAGCGGTTGCGGTTCTAAGCTTATTTACTATGTCAGCAGAATCTTTTATCTCCGCTTTTAAAGAATTGACCTGAGCCTTTTGGCTTTCTATTTCTTTCATTATCTTTTCCTTAACTGCCAGGTCAGTTGTTGCGTTTGCTTCTTTTTCTAAGAGCTTAATTTTTGCCTCAACAAGCTTCATTTTATTCTCAACAGCTTGAACCTTTGGAGCATGTGGAGCTGAAATGATCAAAAACAGCACGAAGCTTAAAGCATAAGCTAAAACAAACTTAGGGAACCTATTCCAAATCTCAGCCCAAGAAACCCTTTCTCCTGGTTTGCATTCGATCATAGCGCACCAAACATATGCAAGGACAAAGGCCCAAATGCTGATAAAAATATCTATGAAAAGTTTGGTAGTAGCAGCAGCTAAAAAGATCCAACCCGGCTCATACTTTATTCCCGTAAGCGCTTCAGTTTTTCCTCTTATTAAGGCATCAACGATGGCTCCAGAGGCAAAGGCACCCCCGTCCGTTTTTACCGTTAATCCCATCCAGGCACCAGCTACCATTGGTTCTTGCCATAGAAACTCTCTTGCAAAAAAAGGTAGAATAATCAGCTCAACCACGGCAAAAATAACAACAAGAGAGGAAACCATAATAGGGACAACAGGTCTTGCTCTTATAGCTCCACCAGTAGCTATAGCAGCGGAAACACCGCAAATTGAGATACCGGAGGCAAGAGGGGCAGCCCATTCTCTGTTGAATTTGAACCAGCGGCGAGCCATGTAATAAACAAGCCCCCAAAAGATTAAATATGCCACGATGATGGCACAAAAACCATTAAACAAGATCACGGAAGCCATACCCAAAGCTGAAGCCGCTTTTAAACCTAAAATGGCTCCCATTATTCCGATTGCAGTCTTGATGTAGAATTCAGCCCTAAGGGCTTCATTTAGAGAGTTAGCAAAGCCTGGGAATAGGTTGCCAACGATTAATCCCAAGATTAAAGCAAAGATGAAACCACCCTCACCAGTTAGTTTTAAAGACCAAGGAATGTTGTATTTTGAAGGGTCTGTTGCCGCAAAATAAGCATAATGACCAGCAATCCAACATACAATGCTTAACCAATAAACAAAAAAGAAGCCAATAATAAATCTTTTAACATTACCACCAAGAAGGGCTATCCCAATGCTTAAAAGCACTGTTAAAACAACATAAGTTATAACTAAGGAGGCACCGCCAGAAATAACTCCTTTATAGGCTTTGCCAGCCGGTCCTAAGGCTTTACTAAAATCTATCCATTCTTCAACCTTTATAGCCCAACCTAAAAGGTCAATGCCAGCAAAGGCAAATAGGGAAACTAAAACTAATACGGACGCTAACCAAAAGGCTAACCAGTCCTCGTTCAAAATCCCCTTTTTCTTCTCTTCCATACAAACCCTCCTCCTAAAAAATTTAGATGAAATGAAAAGAAAATTGGTTTAGCTACTTCACCCTTTGCCAAGCATGCTCATCACCTCCTTTCTTTTTTGTAAAGCCCATACGCATAATTCAATAATTCAAAATACATGCCCAGTTTGCTCTTCAGTTTTTTCTGACTTTGGAGAAATATCTGTTGCTCTTTGGAGACTAAATAAAAGAGGCTATGTTACCTTTCATAGACAATTTTGATATTTTTAATAAAAGATTAAAGTTTATGCTGATTTTTGATGGAGGTAGAGGAAATTTTAACGAAATACAAAGGAGATGCATGCACTGTGATAATCCTCCTTGTGTTAGGGGATGCCCTTTTGGGGCTTTGAGCAAACAACCTGAAGGTAAAACCGTTATAGACCAAAGCATCTGCTTTGGGGGTGCGAAGTGCCGGGATGTTTGTCCCTTGGGCATACCTCAAAGACAGGCTGGAGTTGGAATTTATCTTAAGCTTGCTCCAAGGCATCCCGTTATGGTATGAACAAATAAGGGGAAAAACTTAATAAGAAAGAAGGGATGAATACTTCTTAAGTTTTTTCCAGAGGGTTTTTCGGCTTATCCCGAGTTTTTTAGCGGCTTCTCCTACTTTTCCTTCACACTCTTCAAGGGTGCGAAGGATTAGCTCCTTTTCCATGAGCTCTAAGCATTTTTTGTATCCACTTTCTTCTAAATCTTGCCCTTCTAAATCCACATTACTTAAGATAATTGAACGAACTTCCTCAGGAAGATGCCAAAGTTCAATCCGTCCGTTCTTTGAGAGAAGATAAGCCCTCTCAAGGATGTGCTTTAGCTCCCTGACATTCCCAGGATAATCGTAGCTTAAAAGGGCAAGATAGGCAAGCTCCGAAAAAGTTGGAACACCTTTGTTATACTTCTGAGAGAAAAGATGAAGAAAATGTTGGATTAACACCGGGATGTCTTCTTTTCTTTCTCTCAAAGGAGGTATTTTGATAGTAAAGGCTGAAATCCGGTAGTAAAGGTCATCCCTAAACAAGCCTTCTTTCATGAGTTTTTTCAAGTCTTTAGATGTGGCAAAAAGAAAGCGAACATCAGCCTTTTTTTCTTTGGTTGAGCCAAGGGGATAAAAAGTCTTCTCTTCTATGACCCTTAAAAGCTTTGGTTGAAGGGAGAGGGGAAGGTCGCCAATCTCATCTAAAAGGATGGTTCCACCTTGAGCAAGCTCTAATTTACCAACCTTTGAGGTGTAGGCTCCGGTGAAGGCTCCTTTTTCATAGCCAAAAAGTTCGGCCTCAAAAAGGGTCTCAGGTATAGCTGTACAATTTATCTTAATAAAAGGGGCTTTACATCTTGGGCTAAGCTCATGGATAATTTGAGCAACCAACTCTTTCCCGCATCCTGATTCCCCAAGTATAAGAACCGGAAGGTCAGTCTCGGCGACAACCTCAATGTTTGAGAGAAGCTCTTGGACAGCCTTGCTTTCACCTACAAATTTGGTAAGAGCTTCCTGTTGTCCAAGCCTTCTTTTTAAGGTGTCAACCTCTTTTCTTAGGCTTTTAAACTGAAGGAAGCGTTCAATGGTTACGAGTAATTCTTCCTCCTCAAAGGGTTTAGCAAGATAATCAAAGGCTCCTTCTTTTATGGCTGAAACTGCGGACCTTACTTCAGCATAGGCGGTTATGATGATAATTCCTGCATCGGGTGCTAACTCTTTTATCTTAGGAATAAGAGTTAACCCGTTTACATCTGGGAGCCTAAGGTCAAGGAGGACAACATCAAAGGGCTCGTTTTTAAGCATTTTTAAAGCTGTTTCGCCCTTTTCTGCTACCGCAACCTCATAGCCCTCCTTAGATAAAAAATTTTTTAGCACTGTAGTCAATATCTTTTCATCATCTACGATAAGGATTTTAGGCTTCATCTTTGTGCTTCTTTGCAAGCGGAAGTTTTACATAAAATGTAGTTCCGGAGGATGAGGTTGCAAACCAGAGGTCGCCTTGATGCTTTTGAATTATAGCCAAGGCCACGGTAAGCCCAAGCCCAGTTCCTTGGCCGGGAGGCTTGGTGGTAAAGAAGGGTTCAAAGACCTTAAGTTTTAGCTCTTCTGGTATACCAGGTCCAGTGTCTGAGATAGCGGAAACCGCATGCTCCCTTTTGACCTCAACTTTGATGGATAAACTCTTTTGGGCTTCCGCTTCCATGGCTTGAATGGCATTTAGGATGAGGTTCAGAAAAACTTGTCCGAGCTTCTTTGCATCTCCCTTTACCAAAATTCTATCGCTTTCGTAATCCTTTTTCAACTCTATTCCGTTTTTAGATATCAGATGGGAGATCAAACCCAGGCTTTTTTCCAAAACATCAACCAAATTAATGGTTTCTGTCTTTAATTCTTCAGCTCTGGAAAATTGAAGTAAGTCTTTTAGGATGCTCTGAATTCTTAGCATGCCCTCATAAAGCAGACTAAGGTATTGAAGTTTTTCTTCCGTAGATAGATTATCCTTTTGCAATTCCTTAACGATGAGGAGCATTCCTGAAAGGGGGTTGTTTAGCTCATGAGCAATCCCTGCGGCAATCTGCCCTAAGGAAGCATACTTTTCTAAGAGGAACATTCGTTCTTCCATTTTTTTCCTCTCAGTAATATCTTCCACAAGAATTATAGCCTTTTCTACCTCATTTCCCTTTTCAAACACAGGATAGACATGAATATTGTAAATTTTCCCCCTTTTCCCTTCGTAGTAACGAGTTTTTGCCTTTTTTTCTTCAAGAACCTCTTCGATCAACTCCTTTGCGCATTTCCTTTCTTTCCAGTTTTTAAAAGCATTATTTTCTAAGATGATTTCACAATCTTTGCTAATTAAAGCCAAGGGGTCGGTAATGCTATCCACCACGGTTTGCAGAATTGCTAAGCTCTTTTCAAGCTCTCTTTGAACCTCCTCTAAGTGGATGGCTAAGGCATTAAACTCTTTAACAAGGCTCCCGATTTCATCATCCCTTTCTTCAGTTTCAAAAGGTCTAAGAGGTTTTTCCCCTTGTCTTATTTCCTTAAAATGATTGCTAAGCCTTTGAAGTGGCTTTGCCACCAAGGTAAAGAAGAGGGTTTCCAAAAGGAAAAGAAGAATGGTAAGAAAGACTAACCCAACAAGGAAAAAGGTCACTACGGCTGAATTAAGCTCTTCTAAAGCGTTTTTTAGGTCTAAGCGATAAACCTCAATTCCCATTAAATCGTTGGGTTTCCAAGCATAACCTTGGGAATTGCTATAAAATTCTTTGATTTTTTTGAATTCCGAGCCTGCTTGATGATGACAGCTCATGCAGCCCTGTTCTGCATACACTGGCTTTGTAAGCACAAGATATTTTCTGCCTCCGATATTCATTTCACCCCGCCACTCTTTCAAGCTTTTATTTTCTAAGAATTGCCTATACACATCTTTCGCATACTCCTTCAATTGATTCTCGGGGTTTAAAGGATAGGGTGACATGCGCTCAAAGATTAGGTCTGAATACTTTTTTTGCACCTCGGAAACCAAAGCCTTCCTTGCCCTCGTTGTAGAAAGAATTTGAAGCGTTTCTTCTGAAAGGACTGATTTATCATGAATAAGCTCAAAGAAGGCAGGTCTAAGATGATGTTTTACAAACTGTCCTACCGACTCAAGCTCCAAGGAAAAAAGTTCAAGCCTCTGCCAGCATGAATAATAAACCCTATCCTTTAAATGCAGGTAAAAGAACAAGCTTAAAGCGGAGGTTGAAACTACTAAGATGGGAAGTAGGAGGACTAAAAATTTTAAGTATAACGGCAGTTTGTAAAATCGTTTCCACATAGGTAGAGGCTGCTCAAAAAAGTCTCCCCTCTACTTTGTCCTGCCGAGCGCAAGCCGTGCATCCCTCGCTTCGTTCGGGACGGCGTCCCCTCTCACTTCGTTCGGGACGGCATTTCGGGATGTCATACCGAGGCACGCAAGTGCCGAGGGACCCCTCGCTTCGCTCGGGGCGACATAAAAGGGCGCTCGGGCGACAACAGGGGAGCTCTGCCACATAGGTAAAACTATAATCAAGGAAAAGAGAGATGAAAAGGTGGGCGGATTGTTAGGTTAGATTAGAATTAGGTATCAGAGTATCCAAAATGTCGTGGTAAAATACAAATTGGGACAAGAGAACTTTGGAGGGCTAAAGGATGGATTGGAAAGAGACTCTTAAGCTTCCGCAGACAAGCTTCCCGATGAAGGCAAATCTTGCTGAAAGGGAGCCAAGCTTCATCGAATTCTGGGAAATGAATAGAATCTACGAAAAAATGCTTGAAAAAAGGGCAAACTCTCCGCTCTTTATTCTCCATGATGGTCCACCCTACGCAAACGGACATATCCACCTTGGCACTGCTTTAAACAAGATTTTGAAAGATATCATTGTTAAGAGCAAATCCATGTCTGGTTTTCGGGTCCCTTATGTTCCAGGCTGGGACTGCCATGGGCTTCCCATTGAGCTTAATGTAGAAAAGGAGCTTGGTGTAAAGAGGGGAGAGCTCCCGCCCCTTGTCATAAGAGAAAATTGCCGAAAATACGCTGAACGCTTCATCAACATTCAAAGGGATGAGTTTCGCCGGCTTGGCGTCTTTGCCTTTTGGGATAAACCCTACCTTACCATGAGCCCAGAGTATGAAGCGGTCATAGCAAGAGAATTTTTGCGCTTCTTAACAACGGGTCAGGTCTACAGAAGGAAAAAGCCTGTTTTTTGGTGCCCAACCTGTGTGACCGCCCTTGCTGAAGCTGAGGTGGAATACGAAGATAAATCCTCACCCTCCATTTATGTGAAGTTTCCTTTAAGCCCTGAAACGATAAGCTCTTTGAAAAAAGAGCTCGGCATAAAACTACCAGAGAAGACTTATGCCCTCATTTGGACGACAACGCCCTGGACCCTTCCCGCAAACTTAGCCTTAGCCCTCCATCCTGAGTATGACTATGTCCTCATCCGGTGGAAAGGAGAGGATGAGGTATACCTTGTTGCTGAGGGCAGGGTTTCTGCCCTATGCGCAATCCTTGGAAAGGACCTTCCAGAAATCTTGGCTAAGGTCTCGGGAGAAGCTTTAGAAAAAAAGACGGCTCTTCACCCCTTCTATGATAGGGAAAGCCTTTTTGTCCTTGCTGAGTTTGTGACCCTTGATACAGGAACGGGGATTGTTCACATTGCCCCTGGGCATGGTGAGGAAGACTATCAGGTTGGGCTAAAGTATGACCTTCCCGTTTATGTGCCCGTTGATGAGGAGGGGAAGTTCTATAAGGATGTGCCCTTAGTTTCCGGGCTTAATATCTATAAGGCAAACGAGGTGATCGTTTCTACGCTAAAAGAAAAGGGGCATCTTTTGCATCAAGAAAAGGTTAGCCATAGCTATCCCCATTGCTGGAGGTGCAAAAAACCTGTCATCTTTCGCGCGGAGTATCAATGGTTCATCTCTATGGAAGCAAAGGGGTTGAGACAAAAGGCTCTCGAAAGCTTAAACGATGTCAAGTTTATCCCTCATTGGGGTAGAAATCGGTTGACCTCCATGCTTGAAGTCCGGCCGGATTGGTGCATATCGCGTCAGAGGGTTTGGGGCGTGCCCATCACCGTGTTCAAGTGTAGATCCTGCGGTGAGGTCCTTAAGGACCTCTCCTACTACGAAAAGGTGCTAAAGGCCTTTGAGGAGAAGGGATGCGACCCCTGGTTTGTTGAACCTCCAGAAAATCTTTTACCAGAAGGAACAGTCTGCCCAGCTTGCGGGGGCAAAGAGTTTGACAAGGAAAAAGATATCCTTGATGTTTGGTTTGACTCAGGCGTTTCCTTTGCCGGAGTGCTTGAAAAAAGACCTGAGCTAAGGTTCCCGGCAGACCTATACCTTGAGGGGTCTGACCAGCATAGGGGATGGTTCCAGAGCTCTCTTATATGCTCTGTTGGAACAAGGGGTGTTCCCCCCTACAAAGCCATCCTTACCCATGGGTTTGTCGTTGATGGTCAAGGAAGAAAGATGTCAAAGAGCCTTGGGAATGTGATCCATCCTCAGGACCTTATCAAAAAGTATGGGGCTGAGATTGTAAGGCTCTGGGTCTCGGCAGAGGACTATCGAGATGACATCAAAATCTCCCAAGAGATAATCGACAGGCTCGTAGAAACTTATCGGAAGATCAGGAACACCTGCAGGTTCCTCATCGGAAACCTTTACGACTTTGACCCCGCTAAAGATTTAGTCCCCTTTGAAAAGCTTCCGCCCTTTGAAAGGTACATCCTTCACAGGTTGGCGAGAATGATAGAGCGGGTAAAGAAGGCTTATGAGGATTTTGAGTTTCATATAGTGACTTATGAGCTACATCGATTTTGCGTGGTCGAGCTTTCTTCGCTCATCATCGACATAAACAGGGACTACCTCTACTGCGAAGCAAAGGATAGTCCCAAAAGAAGGGCAACTCAGACGGTTTTTTACTACGCTTTAGATAGCCTGGTTAAGCTTATGGCACCCATCCTTTCTTTTACCGCGGAAGATATCTGGCAGAACCTTCCCTATCCAAAGAGAGAAGAGTCGGTGTTTTTAGCAGACTTCCCGAATTATGCTTGGACCATTTCAAAGGAGGAAGAAGAACGCTGGGAGAAGTTCTTAGCCTTAAGGGAAGAGTTTTTAAAAGCCCTTGAGATAGCAAGGAAGGATAAAAAGATCATCGGAAACTCCCTTTCTGCAGAGTGTTATGTTGTTAGTCCGGAAGAATTAAAGGAATATCTTTCTGATAAGGGCTTCTGGGAATACTTCTTGATGATAGCAAGGTTTGAGGTTGGAGAAGGGTTTGAGGAGAGCTTTCCCGTTGAGTATAGGTCAGAGGAGTTTCCGGGTCTTATAATCTATGTTAGAGAAACCTCTTACGGAAAATGCGAAAGATGTTGGCAGAGAAGGCCTGAAGTTGGAAGCTTACGAATAAAAGAGCTTTGCGCAAGATGCCTTGAAGTAGTCCAAAGCGAGCTCGGACTATGAGGAATTTTTACTTGTCCGCAAGCCTTGTCTTTATCCTTGACCGTTTGACTAAACATTTGGTCCTTTTAGCCGATTACCATAGGATAGAGCTTTTGCCTTTTTTGGCTTTGGTTAAGGTTTGGAATAGAGGGGTTGCTTTTGGGCTTTTTAGCTCAGCGGATGCGGCAAACCTTTTTTTTGCCCTGGCAACAGCCCTTGCCCTGGTTGTGGTCCTGTATTTAAGCAGGCGTGCAGATACCATGGCAAGGCTTGGCTATGGTTTAATCTTTGGAGGGGGTCTTGCAAACCTCGTTGACAGGGTAGTGTTCGGAGGAGTTTTAGACTTTATCGACCTTCATGTGGGAGGACTGCACTGGCCAGCCTTTAACATTGCTGACCTTGCCATAACCATAGGGGTCATAGTCCTTGTTTTTGCCTATTCCAAAAAGAAAAGTTAAGAAATGTTTCTCAGGCTAATTCCTTATCGAACTTACGCAAGGCTTATCTTTTCTTATCGAGCAAGGGATTTGCTTGAGTTTTTCCCAACGATACTCAAAGATGTCTTTTTACCTCTTGATTCCAACCTCTTTCAAGTAGAAGGGCGACTACAGAAGCTAAACGACCTTCTTTTTCAGTATAAAGAACATTTTAGCAGGGAGCTTGGGGCAGCATCGGCACCTTTTGCAATCTTGATTACTAAGGAAAGAGAGGGGTCCCTCGCTTCGCTCGGGATGACAGGGGGAAGGCTCGGGATGACAGGGGGTATAAAAAAGACTTTAAGACCTGGTAAGGTCTATGTGGAAGAGGGACTTGAAGGAAAGATTGAAGAAGAGTTAAAAAGGGCAAACCTTCATTTTCGGCTCGAAAAATGGGGTGACCTGTTTGAGCTAAAGCTTCCCGCAACCTTTGAGCAAAAGCTTTACTTTCCCTTTAAAGATTTTTTCCTTATCCCAAACGATAAGAGATGCTTTTTCTGCGGTTCATACCAGCATGCTACATCAGATTGCCCTGGGCTTAATGATAGAGAACCACAGCAAACCTTCTACAAATTGCTCACCCTCTCACCTTGGACAATAGCAGATGAGCTAAGCAAAGCCATCTTTGAAGAAGAGAATACAGAAGCCTTAAACTATTTTTACACCCGGTACTTTTTCAACTTTCCAGCCTTCTTGAAGATAATCTTTTACCGCACTGGGGAAATAAACTCCTTTTCTCAAGTTCCTCTTCATCTTCCAACTCCGGTGAGGGGTGGTGACCTTGGGCTTGGGCTTGAGGAGCTAATGGCTGGAAGAGTGGAAACAGCAGAAAAAAGATTTTCTGAGGTTGAAGAAGGGGACTTTAGGAGAGAGCTTGGCTTAGCCTTTGTGCAGGTCTTGAAGGAAGATTTCCCGAAGGCTATCTATTTTATTGAAAACGCTCTTAGCCTTGTTAAGAATCCCTTTGTTCGTGGTTATTTGAATTATCTAAAAGGGGCTATCTACTTTCAACTTGGGGATAAGGGTTTAGCTGAAGAGATCTTCAAAGAAGCTATGAAAGAGGATAGCACGAATACCCCTTCCTTTTTCTTTTTAGGACTAATTCGCTACCTTGAGGAAGAGCCTTTAGATAAGCTTAGCCCCTTCTTTCACCATCCTTATACTCTTTACCTTTCTTACCTTGAACCTTTGTTCCTAAGGGTTGAGAAGGAGCTTGAGGAACTACTCGACAAAGTCTACCTAAGCTACAAGGAAGAAGCTCTAACAAGGCTAAAGGAGGCTGAGGATAAGTATCATGCTTTAAAAGAGGTGATGCCCGATGAGACTTCCCAAAGTTATCTTGAGAGGTTAAAAAAGCTCTCTCAAGATATCAATCAAGGCGGGCTTGCCCTTGTTGATTCCGCAAGCAAACAGGTTCTTGAGCTTGCCCTTGAGCTTAACGGCTATGTGTTTTCTCGCATAAAAAAACTAAAGCAAGATTTTGAACCCCTTAGATTTACTTTTCGAAAACTTCCTGAATTTTGGACTATCTACCCCTACAAGACGGAAGATGCCTTCTTTGGTCAAAGTTTAAAAAAGGCTGAAGAATTAATTTCAAGGATAGATAGAAGGCTAAAACGGTCTGAACCAAGCAAGGAGTTAAAATTCCTCGAAAGTGAGTTTAAACAACTGAAGACTATTCTTGAAAATCTACAGAGGGCAAAGCCAGAACTTGAGAGGAAGTGGGAATTCCGGAAGAGGCTCTACAGCTTCATAAAGAAGTTTAGCTTTGCCGAAGGTCTAAACCTAATTTTTCATGCTGTTCTTCTTCTCCTTCCTGAGGTTGGAACAAGCTGGTTCCCCTCTCTTGGGAGCTTTGTTGGAAGCTCTCTTTTCATCCTTGTTCTCGTCCTTATTAGCGTCCTTTTCATAGAAAAGAAGGGCTAAGCAAAATGAGAAGGTTCAAAGCCCTTTGGGTCAACGCAAAAGATATACCCTATAGGGGCTTCTCTTTAGAGCTAGAGAAAGTATTAAAGCTTGAGGGAAACGAGGCATCCGCTGAAAATGTACAAGACTTTTTCCTTGAGCTTTCTTCTTTCCTTAAGGCTAACTACTACGCCATAGGGTTCATCGCCTATGAACTTGGCTATCTTTTGGAAGAACGCTTAATCCCCTTTTATCAACCCCCATCCCTCACTTCGCTCGGGACGGCGTCTTGCCCTTTAGCCTTTTTCTACCTTGGAAAGAGCATAGAGCCTTTTGAGCTTTACCCTGAACCTGAAGATAAAGAAAAAATTAAAATTTCTGATGAAAGGCTAAACATCTCTACGGAGAACTATAAAAAGGCTATCCATAAGATAAAAGAATACATAGCCCTTGGGCATACCTATCAAGTGAACTTTACCTGTAAGCTCCTTTTCAATTTTTCAGGCTCCCCTTTTGAGCTCTTTAAGGCTTTGCTTTTCTCTCAAAGATGTGAGTATGCCTGCTATCTTGAGGGAGAGGATTTCGTGGTCTTGTCTTTATCCCCTGAGCTTTTTCTTGAAAAACGAGGAAATTGCCTTATCAGCTCGCCCATGAAAGGCACCGCTAAAAGGGCTCCTCTTCTTTCCCTTGATGAGGAAGAAAAAAAAGAACTTCGGGAAAGCATAAAGACCCGAGCAGAAAATTTGATGATCTTAGACCTTTTAAGGAACGATTTAGGAAGGATTTCAGCCTTTGGGTCGGTCAAGGTTGATGAATATTTAAAAGTCAAAACCTATCCAACTCTCCATCAGATGGTTTCAACTGTCGAAGGGCAGCTTGAAAAGACTGACCTTTATTCCATTATCTTGAGCCTTTTTCCCTGCGGGTCTGTGACCGGTGCCCCAAAGATAAGGACTATGGAGATCATAAGAGAGCTTGAGGTTGAGCCACGAGGCGTGTATACTGGTGCTGTTGGCTTTATCAAACCATCGGGTGATTTTATCTTCAACGTTGCCATAAGAACGGTCTATCTTCAAAGAAAAGCTCAAGATTTTGCTTGCGAGCTTGGTATAGGGTCAGGCATTGTTTGGGATAGTGATCCAGATGCAGAGTATAAAGAAACACTCCTTAAGGCTAAATTTTTAACCAACCCTATCCCCTATTTTTTTCTTATCGAAACCTTTGCCATTCCTTCCGATGAAGAAACCCTAAGGCTCCACTTTGAAAGACTGCAAAGCTCAGCTTCCTACTTCAACTTTCCCTTTAGGTTTAAAGATTTTTCTGATTTCTTGAATTTTTTAAAAAAGGAAATCGGTCTTTCGTCCTTACATCACGCAAGCGATAAAAAAAGGGTTAGGCTTATCCTTAAACCAGAGGGCATCCTATCCCTTGAGGTTCATCCCTTTGAGCCCTGGAAAGAACCTATCCGAGTTGCTTTCAAAAGAAGAAAGACCCCGACAAATCTTTTTCATTTTCATAAAACAAGCTTGCGGGAGGAGTATGAAAGAGAAAGAAAGTGGGCTTTAGAAAATGGATGGACTGAGGTCATATTTTACAACGATAAAGAAGAGGTCCTTGAAGGGACGATCTCTAACTTTTTCGTAAAAAAGGGGGAAATTTTCTATACTCCATCCTTAGCGCTTGGAATACTCCCTGGCGTTCTTAGAAGGAAGTTATTAGATTCTAAGCTTGCTCAGGAAGGGGAAATCAAGCTTTCTCAGCTCACAGAGTTTGACTCTCTTTACATTGGAAACTCCTCCCGAGGGCTTGGTAAAATAAAAGAGTGGGTTATACTTTAAAATTTAACCGACCCGACCGAGGGGTCTTTCAAAAAAGTATGTAGGAGGTAGGCATGAGCGGTAAAACTTATAAGATTGCTGTCATCCCTGGTGATGGAACTGGTCCAGAGGTGATCAGGGAAGGTGTTAAAGCTTTGCAAGCGGTTGGTGAACGCTTTAACATCAACTTTCAGCTTAACTACTTTGATTGGGGAGGCGAAAGGTATCTTAGGACAGGAGAGACCATTCCTGAGGGTGGAATTGAAGAGTTAAAAAAACATGATGCCATCTACCTTGGAGCCATCGGACACCCTGATGTTAAGCCAGGTATCCTCGAGAAGGAAATACTACTTCGCCTCCGTTTTGAGCTTGACCAGTATGTTAACCTTAGACCCGTTAAACTTTACCCAGGGGTTTGGACGCCCATCAAGGATAAGGGACCTGAGGATATAGACTTTGTAGTAGTAAGGGAAAACACCGAAGGGCTTTATGCAGGAGGGGGCGGATTTTTGAGAAAAGGCACACCGCATGAAGTTGCCATTCAGGAATCCATCAACACAAGGTTTGGCGTTGAGCGCTGCATCAGGTTTGCCTTTGAATACTGCAGGAAGAGAAACAAGAAGAAAAAGGTGACCTTGGTCGGGAAGACAAACGTCCTTACCTATGCTTGGGACCTTTGGTGGAGAGTCTTTCAGGAGGTAGGCGAGGAGTATCCGGACATAGAAAAGGATTATGCCCATGTTGATGCCACCTGCATGTGGTTTGTTAAAAACCCCGAATGGTTTGATGTCATCGTCACAGACAACATGTTTGGTGACATCATCACCGACCTTGGAGCTATGATCCAAGGTGGTATGGGCATCGCAGCAGGCGGGAACATCAATCCGCAAGGAGTTTCCATGTTTGAGCCCATAGGGGGTTCAGCACCAAAGTACACCGGCAAAAATGTGATCAATCCCCTTGCCGCAATCTGCGCAGGCATGATGATGTTAGAATGGCTTGGAGAAAAGGAGGCGGCAGAGGCTATTGAAAAGGCCGTAATCAAGGTCTGCCGTGACCACTTGAAGAGCTTATCAGCTGGTAAGATGGGCTACACCACCCAAGAGGTGGGAGACTTGGTTGCCAAATACGCCAAGGAAGGCGTTGAGCTATGAAGCTTAGCATCATCGGAGCCGGAGCTGTTGGGACAAGTTGCGCCCAATGGGCGGTTGTTAAAGAGGTTGCAGAGGAAATAGTCCTCATAGACATTGTGCCTGGGCTCGCAAAGGGGAAGGCTTTAGACCTGGCTCAGAGCCTTCCCCTTCTCTCCCGTTCTATAAAAGTCGAGGGGACGGAAGACTTTTCAGCACTTTCAGGAAGCGATGTAGTCATCATCACCGCAGGGAAGCCAAGAACCCCTGGGATGAGCCGAGAAGAGCTCTTAAAGATAAACGCCGATATCGTTAAGTCCTGCGCAGAAAATGTTAAACGCTACGCACCGGATAGCATCGTGATCGTAGTATCAAACCCTCTTGACGCCATGGTGTATGTGGCTTACAAGGTAACGGGTTTCTCGAGGGAAAGGGTCATAGGAATGGCTGGTGTGCTTGATTCTGCTCGTTATCGGTATTTTATTGCTGAAGCCTTAGGGGTAAGCCCTGCTGATGTTTCTGCGCTTGTGCTTGGCATCCATGGCGACCATATGGTACCCCTTGTGCGGCTTGCTAATGTCGCTGGGGTGCCCATAACTCAACTTCTTTCTCAAGAAAAGATTGAAGAAATAGTAAAAAGGACGAAGTATGGAGGGGGCGAGATCGTAAGCCTTCTTAAGACTGGGAGCGCCTTTATCACCCCAGGGTTAGCCACGATTGAGATGGCAGAATCTATACTTAAAGATGCCAAAAGGGTGTTGACTTGCTCAGTGCTTTTGCAAGGTGAATACGGCATCACTGGCGTTTTTCTTGGCGTCCCCGTTATCCTTGGAAGGCAGGGAGTTGAAAGGATCCTTGAGTTTGACCTTCAACCAGAAGAGAAGGAAGCTTTGTTAGCCGGAGCCAAAGTCTGCGAAGCCCTAATCTCTCAGCTTGAACTTTAGAAGTCTATAACATATTTCATACTATAATAAAGCATGGGCTGTGAAGATAAATTTATTAGATTAGAGCTAATTCAGATGAAATATTGTTAAATGTGCTTGGTGAAATAAAATGAGCAATTATTTAATTCTTTAGGACTATTTCTTTAACGGTGGTATAGGAGGAGGCATAGAACCCGATATGAATAACCCAATCTCGTAGAAATGTTTGGTATTTATTCCAAAGGTAAAAAAGGGGGGAGAATTACGAAACGGTCACTAAGTAAAGCTTTTTTAGTTTTAATTTTTGTTTTATCTTTACCTTTTTATGTTTATGCCATCTCTTGCACTGTTGCTGAAGTTATCGATGGAGATAACTTTTATTGTATCCCTAATGAGAAAGTTATCGTCGTTAAAATTCACAAAGATGGTTCTATACCGGTAAGGCTTTATGGTATTGATGCTCCTGAAAAAGATCAACCTTACGGCTATGAAGCTAAAAATTCTCTCAAAGAACTTGTTAAAGAAAAAACAGTTAGGCTTGATATTAAGAATATAGACAAATATGGAAGAGCTGTGGCTTTAGTTTATGTAGACAGTTTAAATGTAAACTTAGAACAAGTAAAAAGAGGTTTTGCTTGGGCATATTTAGGATATTTCGAATCTCCTTATATTTCGGAGTACTACTCTGCTGAAAAAGAAGCAAGAAGCAAGGGATTAGGACTTTGGAAACAAGCCAATCCAACCCCTCCTTGTGAATGGAGAAAGATAAAAAAGAACAAGGAAAAAGCTTTTACTAACAAAGATTTAGAAAAATACTATGAACGTCCTTCTAAAACTTCAAAATATGAATGTGTCAAGAAATATTATTGCTCTCAGATGGAATCTTGTGAGGAAGCAATGTTTTATTATACAGTGTGTGGGTTAAAAAGACTTGATGGCGATAATGATGGAGTACCCTGTGAAAACTTATGTTGACACCACTAAACAGCTACTTTTTTAAAGTGGATAACCTTTCTATGGTTTAATGATAACCGGTTTGAATAGATAAGTTTGATTGTTTGAAAAAGCTTAAAATTTTGTCAAATACCCCTCAAAGAAAAGTCAGCATCGGGGCTCACATTAATTATTTCAAAATCAGTCAAGCTTACTTTGGATTCTAAGTCAGATTCTTCAAAGGAAGGAAAGTAAAGAAGCCAATCTGACTTTTCTAAACTATATAGCTACCTCTCCTTTTCAAGCTCTTCTATATCAGAAAGGACTGATATAGCAGACATTGTTGCATCGACGTATATATACAGTTTGTAGGCACGAGTAAGGTGATCTTTACCGGTCTTTTTATCTCCCTTGTCCCTGTATAGCAAACCAAGATAATGATATCCTATAGCTTCCCAGAATTTATCACCAACCTTTTTTACACCCTCAAGACCTTCCAAAATATATTTCTCCGCCTTTTCATAATCTTTCATTTTTCTGTATGTATCCCCTAGGTTAAGTTTCATCAGAGAAGCTCCATGATAATCTCCATACCATTCGACTAATTTCATCGCCTTTTGGAAGTATTCCACAGCCTTTTGATAGTCACCTTTTTTTCCATAGATAAGAGCGATATTGTTGTAAGTCGGAGCCTTTGCCTTTTCGTTTGTTTGCAACCTTAAAGACTCTTCAAAATAATCTAAAGCTTTATCTAATTCGTTTATGTGCTGGTACATCAAAGCGATGTTGTTTAAGACTGCTGCTTGCGTGCTTATATCTCCCAGCTCTTTTGCTAAGCTTAGGCTTTTGTTATGGTAAAGAAGTGCGTCGTCAAAGTAGCCCATTTCATGGTAAATCTTTCCAAGCTGAGTGTAGATATACATCAAGTCTCTTTTGTCTGAAGTTAAACTTTCAGACCTTTTCAAGTGCTTTAGGGCAAGCTTTAGCTTTCCGATTTGATAATAGTTTATTCCCAAGCATAAATGTGCGTCTGAGTTATTTGGATCCTTTTTAACCGCTCTCTTTCCAGCTTCTATAGCTTTTTTATAGTCGCCAGCTTTAAGAAAGTTATAACACTCATACACTTCCTTCATAGCATATCCTCCCTAAGTGTTTTACTTACCCTCGTTTAGTAATTTTATTTTAATCCATACGCAAAGTCAAACAGCCTTAGAAGCTGTTCAAAAAAGTCCCCCTCTACTTTGTCCTGCAAAGCGTCCTTTTTTATTGTCCTAACGAGCTATAGCGAGGCATCCCTCACTTCGTTCGGGACGGTGTACCCAGGGGGGAGACCCCTCGGCTGACGCCTAGGGGCGACAACAGGAGGGCTTGCACAAAAACATTTTTAGAACACCCTCAACAGAGATAACAGCAGACTAAAAAAGTAAAACCAATGAGGCAATTGCTGAGCATTTTATGGTCTATTTAGCGCAAAAAAGCTCGGCAATCAAATTATGAAAAACTGGACGAAACTCCCTTATAGCAAGGTTGTTCCGGTCAGGATGAACCCTGTTTGTGAGCAAGGCTACGATTAGCTCTTTTTCTGGGTCAACGACGAAGGAAGTCCCGGTAAACCCAAGATGCCCAAAAGCCTTTCTACTAAACCTATCTCCAAAGGCAGACTTGCCGTTCTTTGAAACCTTCATAAAACTAAGGGCAAAGTCGCTTGCTTTGTCCTCAAACTCAACGAAGGTTTTAACAACATCTTGCGAGTAAGGACCGGACCCTTTATAGGAAAGAAGAAGCGCCTCTAAAAGGTCAAGGACGCCGTAGATATTACCGAAAAGTCCGGCAACCGCCGAAACTCCGCCCAGAGCTCGGGTGTTCTCGTCTTCAACCAAACCACGAAGCAAAACCTTTTCCTCCTCAGAGTAAGAGGTTGGGGCAATGTCTTCAACATCAACCCCTTTTTCGAGAGGCTTAAACATTAGCCTTGCCCTTCTTGAAAATGAAACCTTAGACCTTGCCTCCTCAAAGAGATTTTCAAAGTCTTTACCAAACATCCTTTCCAAAAGATAGGTTAGCAAAAAGTATCCAAGGTCTGAATAGGCTGATGACGCTTCAGGTTCGTAAGCCAATTCTTCCTTCAATATAAGCTCAACTGCCTTTTCAAGGGTCAATGGTTTGTGCTTATACAACGGCAGCCAAGGTTTAAACCCTGCGGTGTGGTTTAAAAGGCGAAAAAAGGGGACATCTAAAGGCAGGTAGGGTTTGACTGAGGAAAAGAGATCTACGGGTTTCCCTTCAGAGAGCTTATCGATAAGTACTAGAGCCCCGGCAAGGGGCTTAGTAAGTGAAGCGAGGTCGTAAACATGATAGTCTTCAACGGGTTCAACAAAGGGGGTCAAAGAGAGGTATCCGCAGGCAACGATATACCTTTTACCAGCTTGGGACACCCCGCAGACTGCCGAGGGAAAAACCCCCTTGTCAACCCCTTCCTTAAGGAGTTGAAATATTTGACTTATCCTGTTTAGGCTCATCCTGCGGGCTCTTCCTTAGAGAGCGCTTGAGCATTTGAACAAGGGAAAAGCTTAACCCAAAAAGCAAACCAAGGACAAAGCTTACAATGATAACCAAAGCTAAAGGTATGTTTTCTAAAGCAACGCCCGGTAGCAAATGAACCGTCACCTTTGGCTCAACATTAAAAACTACAAAAAACACAACTAAAAGCAAAAGAATTATCCAAAGGATAAGCTTAAACATGGTTTTACCCCTCCGAAATCGTGCCTAAAAGTTCTTTTAGGTCATCGATGCTTAATTTATAGGTTGCTCGGCAAAAATGGCAGGTTGCTTCAACTGGCTCGCCCTTTGCGACCATCTCCTCAAGCTCTTTTTTTCCAAGGGCAATTAAGGCATTCTTTACCCTCTCAAGGCTACAGGTGCAGCGGAAGACTACTTCTCTTTCCTCAAGAACCTCAACCTCACCGAAAATAAAGGAAAGGATACCCTCGGGAGATAGCCCTTTTGAGAGAAGTTCTGTTGTCGGCGGCGTTACCTTTAGTCTTTCTTCTACAAATACTATCTCTTCCTCCGTTGCTTGGGGGAGCTTTTGGATCATATAGCCACCTGCCTGAAGAACGCTGCCATCCCGGTCTACAAGAACGCCTAACGCCACAACCGAAGGTATTTGTTCAGACACGGTTAGATAATAGGCAAGGTCTTCAGCAATCTCTCCTGAAATAAGCTCAGCTGAGCTTTGATAGATTTCCTTCAACCCAAGGTCTCTAACCACAGAGATAAAACCGTTTTTTCCTATGGCTTTCCCAACAGGAAGCTTTTTATTTTCAGGGTCTAAAAAGACATGAGGATTGTGCACAGTTCCCCGCAAGCGTCCTTCGTGGTCTCCTTCGGCTAGGATTTCTCCGATCGGACCACCGCCTTTTATCTGGAGTAAGACTTTTCCAAATTTTAGGTCTGCCGAAAGAAGGGCAACCCCAGCTAAAGCTCTCCCAAGGGCTGCTGTAGCAACAGGGCTTAAGTCTTGAAGCACTCGTGCCGTCTCAACCACATCTCGGCACTCAACAGCAAAGGTCCTAAAATTAAAACCCTTGGGCAAAGCCCGGATTAGCCTTCCCATCCTAACTTATGATAAAGCTCTTCGAATTCCTTATAGATTTTTTCTATGGCCAAAGGGTCAACAAGAAGGGCTGTCCCGACCTGCACAGCGGTAGCCCCGCAGGCTAAGTATTCTACCACGTCTCTTCCGGTCATTACACCACCGCTTGCGATTATAGGAAGCTTAACCTTTTGAGAAAGCTCATACACTAAGCGCAGGGTTAACGGCTTGATCGCCGGTCCAGAAAGCCCACCAAGTAAAACTTTGAAGGGTTTTAAGCTTACGACCGCTAAAGCTGGATAAGTGTTGGCAACGGTTAAGGCGTTAGCCCCTGCCTCTTCACAGGCAAAAGCTATGTCAAACACATTAGACCTTGGGCTAAGCTTCACTATCAAAAGCTTGCTAAACCTTTTTCGGACTTCCCTTACAAGCTCAAATACATCCCTGGCAGACTCCGAAAAGTGTATCCCCCCTTTTCGGACATTTGGACAGGAGATGTTTAGCTCAATCCCAGACACATCTACGTTTTCAAACCTTTCTGCCAGATAGCAAAAGTCCTCTATGGATTCACCGTGAAGATTAACGATAACCTTGGGACCAAGCTTTTTGATCCGCGGAAGATACTCCTTAAGGAAAGTCTCGACCCCTGGGTTTTCAAGACCGATTGAGTTTATAAGACCGCAGGGTGCTTCGGCAAGCCTTGGAGGAGGATTGCCCGGCATGGGCTCCTTTGATATACCTTTCGTGATAAGAGCCGATATGTATTCAAGCCCAGAGATTTCCTTTTCGCCAAGCCCCCAAGTCCCTGAGGCAAGAAGAAGAGGGCTCCTTAGCTCAAGGTCCCCTATCTTAGCGTAAAAACTCAAGGTCTATTTCCTCCGCCTCAAAGGTTGGTCCGTCAACGCAAAGCTTAAAGTATCCTCCCCGTCGACTTGGGACAGCACAACCAAGACAGTATCCTGTCCCGCAGGAAAGAAGGGTCTCAAGCACTAAGAAAGTCTTCACACCGTAGGTTCTACCAAGCTCTGCAAGAGCCTTAAGCATCGGCTTTGGTCCGCAGGCAAGGATTGCTTGATAAGACTGTTTATTTAGCTCGGCTAAAAGAAGGTCTACAACCGTTCCTTTTAGCCCTAAGCTTCCATCATCCGTTGCTACTTCAACTGGAAGAAGGGTTGAAAAAAAATCAAGCTTAACAAGCTGAGCAGAAGTTCTTGCTCCATAGAGTAGCTTTGCGGGCAAAGAAAACTCAGGCTTTAGCCCCTGACAAAGATAACCAAAGCCAGCAACTCCAACCCCTCCAGCGGAGACTAAATAGGGACCCTCAATCCGAGGAAAGGGCTTCCCCAAGGGACCGAAAAACTCAACCTCATCCCCCAGCTTAAGCCTGGTCATGGCTTTTGTGCCTCTTCCTACAACTTGATAAAGGATTTCAAAGGTAGAACCATGGATGGCATGAACCGTGAAGGGTCTTGGCAAAAGGGGGTCAAAGCTTGAGCTAACCTTTATTTTTACAAACTGTCCGGGCAAAAAATTAGCTAAGAGCGAGGGCTCAGCCGAGAGCACAAGACTATAGATAGAAGAGGAAAGCTCTCTGTTTTCTATGACCCTTGCTTTATACATCTTTAATCTATTCGGTTATCTCTTTAAGAAAGCTTAGGGCTGAGTAATCGCTAAATCCTTCTTTTAACTCTACCCAGAGCTCACGGAAGGTCTTACCTGAGGGAAGCTCTTTTCTGTATAGTCCACCAAGAAAGCGCTGATAATCTTTCTCGTTAGGCAATATTGGGTATTCTTCCTCTTCGATGTTTGAAAGAAGGTAAGGTGGCACCTCATCAAGCCTTCCTTCTTCTAAATCTTTCCAGAAGAGCAAAAGGTCAAACAAGCTCCCGTAGAGACCCCCAAGGTCGATGTTTTCGACTACCTGAAGGAGTAGGAGCCCAGCGGTGTAGTGAAATTCCGGTGGTTCGGCAAACCCTTTCTCTTGACAGTTTACCGTAGAGACCATAATCCTGCACATAAGCGGGCGCCTATCGTAGACGGAACAAAGATTTTCCTCCGTTAAAAAGGGGCAGGGCAGAAGTGCGGTTATCTCTTCTTCAGGAGGGGTTCCGCCAAGGCGATAGAGCCTAAGAAGCTCGTTGTGAGTTAGCTTTGGTTTTGGATAAGATTTCCCTCGAAATTCTTCCAAAAGCTTCTGCGGGACCTTAGGCAAAAGATAATAAGCTTCAAGAGAGGTTGTGTAAAGCTTTGTTGTGCAACAGGCTGAGCAGCCAGGCTTACAGAAAAGCTCATCTTTTGGAAGGACAGAATCTAAATACTCGTAAAGGGCTTTAAGAAGGGTTAGCTTCTCTTCAAGCCGGTAGGTGGGATAGGCGTTAATAGCGTCCTCCAGAAGTAGCTTTGTTGGTCTAAATGTAAGCTCTAAATGGTTTATGTCAAGCTATCCTTATTCTAAAAAGCAGATTGTTGCTTTATAATTTTATTGTATGCTCCTTGAGTTGAAGGTGGAAAACTTTATAACCATCAAGTCTGCTCATCTCACATTTGAAGAGGGGTTTACCGTTTTTACTGGGGAGACCGGGGCTGGGAAGTCCGTCCTTCTCAAGGCTATAATGCTTCTCCTTGGCGAAAGAGGAGGGGCTAACTACCTTTCACCAAACGCCCCCTCAGCGGAGGTTGAGGCTGTCATCTATGGCGGAGAGCTTTTGAAGGAGCGTTTATCTGAGATAGGGCTTAAGCCTGAAGAAGAAATCCATGTGCGAAGGATTATTACCCCAAGTCGGCAAAGGATTTATGTAAACGGATCTCCAGTTTCTTTGGCTGAGCTTTCTTTCCTAACCTCTGGGCTTATCGAGCTTACAAGTCAGCACGAGTTCTACTCCCTCTTTGATAGAAAAAACCAGCTCACGCTTTACGACACACTTCTTGGCTTAACCTCCCTTGTTGAAGATTATCAAAGGCTTTTTGAGAAGTATAAAGCCCTAAACAGGGAGATCGCTTCCTTTGAAGAAAGGCTAAGACAATCTGCTTTAAGAAAGGACTATCTTGACTTCCAGCTTAAAGAGATAGAGGAGCTAAACCCAAACCCTGAGGAGGAAGAACGCTTACTTTCCCTGCGGAACAAGCTAAGGAACTTATCAGCCCTAAGAGATTTAGCCTCAGCCCTACAATCTGCCTTAGAGAGCGTTTATACCCCTTTAAAGCAGGCTTTAAACCTTCTTGATAAATTGGCTGGATATGAGGCAACCTTTACCGGGCGAAAGTCAGCTCTTGAACCCCTTTACTACGAGCTAAAAGACCTTGAGCGGGAGGTTTCAAGGTTTTTGGCTGACCTTCCCGAGGATGCTCAAAGCCTTGATGAAGTTGAGGCAAGGCTTGCCAAGTATGAACGATTGAAAAGAAAATATCAGTTGGACACCGAAGGGCTGATTAAGCTTAAAGAGGAAATAAAGAAAGAGCTTTCAACCCTTGAGACAGGAGAGGATGAACTAATAAAGCTTAAAGAGGAAAGTGACAAATTGCTTGATGAGCTCTTTTCCCTTGCGGAAAAACTAAGCTCAAAGAGAAAGGAGAAAAAAGCCATCCTTGAAGAAAGGCTTGAAGCTGAATTATCTCAGCTTGGGATGAAGGGTGCCCGCTTAGTGTTTGACCTAAAAACAAAAGGCAAACTTCCTGAGAACTTAACAAGCTTTGGGCTTGATGAGCTTGAAATCCTCTTTCAGCCAAATCCAGGGCTTCCCTTCAAACCATTAGAGAAGATTGCCTCAGGAGGCGAACTCTCAAGAATCTTCTTGATCTTAAAATCCCTTATGCCCTTTGCCCAGCCTTCCACCTTGATATTTGATGAGGTTGACGCAGGGGTTGGTGGCCTAATAGCCCAAAAGGTAGGAGAAAAGCTAAGGGCTCTTTCAGAAAAGCATCAAGTAATCTGCATAACCCATCTTCCCCAGATAGCAAAGCTTGCCCATCATCATTTCTTAGTAGAGAAGGTGCAGGATGAAGCTCAAACTCAAACGGTGATCAAAAGGTTAAGTCAAGAAGAGCGAGTAAAGGAGCTTGCAAGGATGCTTGGAGAGCCAGAAGAGCTCTCCTTTGCGGAAAGATTGCTTAAGATCTAACAGAGATGCCAAGGGCTCTCCTTCTCTTTTCTGAAGGGCTTGATAGCATGCTTGCCGGGCTTTTGCTTCGCTACCAAGGGGTCGAGGTCATCGCTGTAAGATTTATAACCCCTTTCTTTGGTTGGCACTTAAAAGAAAACCCCGCACCCTTTGAAAACAAGATAAAAGAGCTTGGCTTTTCGAAAGGATTAGTAAAAGATATAACCGAGGAGTTTTTAGAAATCTTGAAAAACTCAAAGCACGGCTACGGCTGTCTTGCAAACCCTTGCATTGATTGCAAAATCCTTGTGCTTAAGCTTGCAAAAGAAATGCTTGCTCAAGTTTCCGCTGATTTTATCGCAACAGGCGAGGTTCTTGGGGAAAGACCTATGAGCCAAAACAGGCAAGCTTTGGAGCTAATTGAGAAGGAATCTTCCACCAAAGGGATCCTTCTTAGACCCCTTTCCGCAAAGCTCCTTCCTGAAACGGAAGTGGAAAAAAGGGGGCTTGTTGACAGAAGTAGGCTTTTAGCCATAAAAGGTAGAAAAAGGACGGAACAGCTTAGGCTTGCCAAAGAATACGGGATAAAAGAAATTCCAACCCCTGCTGGTGGATGCCTCTTGACAGACCCTGTCATCGGTCAGAGAACCCTTGAAATCTTGAAAAGAGGCTTTCCGCTTACTCCAGACACCTTAAAGCTTCTTGTTCTCGGGAGACACTACATTGAGGAAAACTCCTGGCTTGTCCTTGGGAGGAACGAGGAGGAGAATAAAAAAATAGTAACCATAGCTAACGGCAAGTTCCCATCGTTTACCTTGAGCGAGCCAGCACCGATCCTTGCTCTAATCCAGGGAGAAGTAGAAGAAGCAAAGCTTTTTGAAGTCTTAGTTTCTCGTTCAAAAAAGGCACGGCTTGCCCTATCCGAAGGAAAGGAAGTAAGCCTATTGAAGGGTTACACAACAATGGTTGTAGCCTTGCTTACCGATTTTGGAACCAAGGACCATTATATCGGCGTTGTAAAAGGAAAAATTCTCTGCGGTTTAGACCCCTCCAAATATCCAGTTTTTGTGGACATAACCCATGAGATACCTCCGCAGGATGTCCTAAAAGGGGCTTTAGCCCTTTTCTTTGCTTATAAATACTTTCCAAAGGGGACGATTTTCCTTTGCGTTGTTGACCCAGGGGTTGGCACAGAAAGAAGAGCGATAATCCTTCAAACTGTGGAGCATACTTTTGTCGGTCCAGATAACGGCTTATTTACCTTCATTATCAAAAACGAACCTATAAAAGCCTACTTTGAAATAGACAAGGAAAAGGTTCTTGAACCACCCTATAGCTCAACCTTTCATGCAAGGGACCTTTTTGCGCCGGCTGTAGCAAGGTTAATAAAGGGGGAAGACCTAAGAAGCTTTGCCAAGGAGCTCTCAAAAGATGAGCTTATTGTTCTTTCTTTGCCTGAGGTTGTAGAGACGGAGGATGGGTTGCTTGTTCCGGTGATCGATGTTGACCGCTTTGGCAACTTGATTACCGCCCTTCATCAAAGCGCCTGCCAAAGAAAGTTCAGGGTTTTAGTAAACGATAAGGAAGTTCCCTTTGTTCCATCATACGGCTATGCTGAGAAAGGCGAGCTTATTGCCCTCTTTGGAAGCGAAGGTTTTCTTGAGATAGCGGTAAAGGAAGGGTCAGCCTATGAAAGGCTCGGTTTCCCAAAAGTAAAAATCGCGTGGATAGATTAAGCCGAAGGAAGTCAATGTTATCCTATGAAAAGATGCCAAAGGAATTTGGTTCAACACTCTTAAAAAATCTAAAAAATCGAAAAAATTATCTCTTGACCTTAAAAAAAAAAACATTATTATTTTTTTAGTTTGAAAATTTTTATAAGGAGGGTGGTGCTATGTATCCGATATGGGAGGTCCCCTATTTAAGCAGTGCCTTAGTGATAGGTCTTATTGCTTCTTCTCATGTTTTGCCATCCCATCTTGCCGTGGGTGCCCTTTGGGTCACCGTCTTCATTGAAAAGATCGGTTTAGAAAAGAACCGGCCTGAGTACTTTGCCTTCATCAAGCGTTTTACCCTGCTCTTACTGATCTTTAGCTTTATCTTCGGGTCCCTTTTAGGAATTGGCATCTGGTATTCAGCTACCGTCTCTTCACCAAGAGGCATCTCAGCCCTAATCCATAACTATGTTTGGGGTTGGGCAACGGAGTGGGTCTTTTTCTTGATTGAGATCGCAACCATCTATGCCTATTACTACACCATAGGAAAAGTTGCCCCAAAAACCCACTTAAGAATAGGTTATCTTTATGCCCTTGCGGCCTGGATAAGCATGATCATCATCACCGGTATCCTTGCCTTTCAGTTAACACCTGGTAAATGGCTTGAGACGGGTGATTTCTTCGACGGCTTCTTCAACCCCACCTACTTCCCTCAACTTCTTACCAGAACTTCTGTTATGTTTGGTGTTGCCGGAATCTATGGGTTGCTCATTGCTTCAACTCTAAAGGGAGAAACAAGGCTTGAAATCACAAGGCTCATCTCCCGCTTTGCTTTAGCTGGCATGATCCTGGGACTAATCTTTGGCTACTGGTATTACAAGAAGCTCCCTGACCATGCCCAACAGCTCTTGAGCTCCCTACCTTACATGCAGGCTCTCGCTAAGGTGACGTTAATAGTCTACGCCATTCTAACCCTCTACTTCGGACTTACAGCCTTTATTATCCCAAGGCTAAACAATTTTGTCCTCTCTCTTATCCTTATCATCGCAACCTTTATCGGGATCCTCTCCGCAGAAGGAATTAGAGAGGGTGTGCGTAGGCCTTACATTATCTTTGGGTTTATGTATGGAAGCCAGGCTGTAGCCAAGGACCTTCCTGCTAAAAAAATTAAAAGTGAGGTCGAAACCTTTGAGAAAGAGGGGTTACTCTCAATACTGGGGTATTTGCCTGAAAACTTAAGAAAGATAACCCCTGAGAACCGCCTTGAGGTAGGTAGGATCATCGCCCTCCATAACTGTGCAAACTGTCATGCCTTCACAGAGAGCGGAGTAAGACCTCTGCCAGCCCTTTTCCAAAAGCTTTCTCCTCAGTCTCCTGAAGACATAGACGCCTTCCTTTCTGCTTTATCTGCCTTTCCCTACATGCCGCCCTTCATAGGAAACGAAGAAGAAAGAAAGGCGGCTGCTGAATACTTGTTTACTTTAGTTAACAAAAAGAAATAAAGGGGGTGTGCCATGAACATAGGGACATATCTTAACGCCATGAGAGACCCTGCAGGCTTGCCAAGCCCTGCCATCATATTTGATTTCTTTTTGGTGCTTACCTTTGCCCTTCATATCTTGCTCGTCAATTTGGTTATAGGCTCTGCCTTACTAATCCTCTATGGAAGGTTTAGCTCAAACCCAAACGCAAAGCTCCTTTCTCAATCCCTTACCCGCCTATTCATAAATTCTCTATCTTGGGCTATTGTTCTTGGGGTAGCCCCCCTTCTCTTCGTGCAGGTTATCTACGACCCCTTCTGGTATACAGCAAACACCATGTCTGCCTGGTGGGCTCTTGGCTTCTTAGCTTTCATTGCCCTTGCTTTTACTTTAGCTTATGCGTTTTACCTTGGCGGTGGATACGAAGGAAAGAGCACCCCTCTCTGGATAATCCTTAGCTTAGCCTTTCTTTTCCTTGCTGGAATTGTGATGCACTCTTTATCGGTTGCTCAGCTTGTTCCTGAAAAATGGGCAAGCTTCGTAGTAAAGGAGGGAAAATATTTGTCCTCCGGTTCATCTCTTCATGCCTTTGAGCTTTTTAGATCTCTCCACTTCATGGTGCCAGCCTTGGCTGTAATCGGTGTTTGGCTTATCTTTTATGGGGACTATTTCAAAGGTTCGGGAAAGTATTCTGAGGAATATTTGAACTGGGTTAAGCAGTTTGGAGCTAAATTAGCCCTTTACTTTTCTCTTATTCAAGCTGTTGTAGGTTTTATTTGGCTTGTTACCATTCCTTCAGAATTCAAGTTTTACACCAATCCTTTCTTCATCCTTGCCCTCATCTCAGCTTTAATCTTTTTAGCCCTCCTTTTTAAAGCTCAAGCCTCACCCTCTCAGTATGCCAAACCCATAGCAGGGCTGCTTATCTTAACTGTTCTTCTTATGAGCGCCGCTCGGGAAGCCCTTCGTATGGCTTATTTTGCCAAAGCAGGCTACAGCATGGCTAACTACCCTGTAAACCCATCCTACGACTCCCTCTTACTTTTCTTAGCAACCTTTGTCATGGGAGCGATAGTCCTTCTTTACACCGCCATAGTTGCTTATAGGTCTGGCAAAGGTATAAAAGAAGTTGGCTACGAAGGATTGGGTAAGGTTTCTGTCTACCTTATGTGGGCTTGGATCGTCGTGATGGTCGTTATAGGCGTAGTCATAGCCGTGAAAAACAATGCCCTGTTTTAAGGTGTAAATTTTAGGGGCAACCAAGGTTGCCCCTTCCTACTTTCTCCTTTTGACTTATACTTATCCTTAGCATGCAGGTTCAAAATTCAAAATTTGCCTTTGCGATAATCACTGTTTTATCCCTTTTAGTAATCGGGCTTTTTCTTTATTTACTTAAACCCTTCTGGACGGTTATTGCCTGGGCGGGGATCTTAGCCTTTTTCTTTTATCCTCTCTATAGAAGAATAAAATCAGTCTTAAAAGGAAAGGCAGAGCTTTCCGCTTTGACTCTGATAATTTTGATGATCCTCTTTGTTTTTGTCCCTCTATTTTTTATAAGCCTTCAGCTCATCTATCAGGTTGAAGATTTCTTAGCAAGCTTCGACCAAGCTTTTTTTCAAAAGCTTCAAGCCCAAGCATCTGCCTTAAAGTCTCATCCCTTTTGGGGGAAGCTCTATCAAGAGATATCCCCCTATCTTGAAAACCTTCAAGCAAAGCTTAGCGAACAGTTATCAAACATCCTCCAGAGCACCTTCAACCTTTTTAAGAATTTTCTTCAAGCAACCTTGGGCATCGTCTTCAAAATGGTCTTAACCCTTTTTACCTTTTACTACTTTCTCGTGGACGGAGAAAGGATTGTAGTCCTTGTGCAAAAGCTTATCCCCGGCTCTGAAGAGAAAAAAGAAGAGATCCTTGCAAGGATAAGCCTCATCTTGAAGGCTGTTTTTTATGGGACGCTTCTTACGGCTTTGGTTCAAGGAGTTATTGCCACCATCATCTATCTTATTCTTGGTGTCCCAGGCTACTTACTTTGGGGTGTGTTGACAGCCGTTGCCAGCTTTATCCCCTTCCCTGGAACAGCCCTAATCTGGGTCCCCTTGGGATTATACCTCTTGTTTTTTGAAAGCCTACTAAAAGGAATCATTCTCCTTGTAGCATGTGCCTTAACGGTCGCCCAAGTGGACAACATCCTTAAACCCTTTTTCATAGGCGGAAAGGCTAAGCTTCACAATCTTCTCGTATTCTTTTCCGTCCTCGGTGGAATAATAGCCTTTAATTTTCTCGGGCTATTCTTAGGACCACTAATCTTAGGGCTTTTCCTCTCGGTCATCGAGATCTATCAATCCTTTCTTCATGTGCAAGATAAGACTGAATAACCGCTATGCCTGAGCTCCCAGAGGTTGAAACCATAAAAAACGACCTAAGCATCCTGATAGGAAGGACTCTTAAAGCCATAATAGTCTACGACGAAGCTTATTTAGAAAAAAACGAAATAACTCCGAAGGAACTAAAAAAACTTGAAGGACAAAAGCTTCTTCAGCTTTCAAGAAAAGGAAAATACTTGTTTTTCCATTTTTCAAAGACTATCCTCGGTTTTCATCTTGGGTTAACAGGTTCGTTAATCTTGCTTACCGTGGGAAAGCCTTTTGATAAATTCAAACACAAGGTTTTAAGCTTAAACTTCCATGAGATGTCCCTCCTCTTTTCTGACATGAGGAGATTTGGGAGGCTTTTTCTTTTTGACGAAGAAAAAAGCTTTCAAAACTTCTTATTCGATATTGGCCCCGATGCCCTTGAGATTGGACTTTCCGAGTTTAAAGAGGCATTAAGGAGCATACGCAAGCCCATAAAATCAGCTCTCCTTGACCAAAAGGTTATCTCTGGGATTGGCAACATCTACGCTGATGAAATCCTCTTCCGGGCAGGCATAAATCCTTTAAGACCAGCAAGCTCTCTCTTTGATAAGGAGCTTCAGAAGCTCTTTCAAACCATGAAGGAGGTCCTCCATTTAGCCATTCAACTTCGAGGCTCAACGATAAAGGACTATGTGGACGGGCTTGGAAGGGCTGGAATGTTCCAAACCGAGCATTTAGTCTATCAAAAGTATGGAAAGCCCTGCCCAAGATGTGGGGAACTTATCAAAAAAATCAAAGTGGCAGGAAGGACAACAAGCTACTGCCCCCAATGTCAAAGGTAGAAAAAAGCTCTATAAAAGACCCTATAAAGAAAGAGCATAACTTTGTTGTAGAAGACGAGGCAAAGGGCGAAAGATTGGATGTTTATCTAAGGGCGAAGCTTCCTGACCTTAGCCGAGAGCGGGTCAAAAACCTTATAGAAGAGGGCTTTATCCTTGTCGAGGGAAAATCCGTTAAAACCTCTTACAAGCTTAAAGGTGGCGAGCAGGTTTTAGTGAGAATACCCGTTGAAAAGGCGTATTCTCTTCAGCCAAAGGAAGTTCCCTTTGAAATCCTTTATGAGGATGAGGACCTTGCGGTGATCTATAAGCCTGCTGGAATTGTTGTTCATCCAGCACCTGGGCATCTTGACGATACGTTGGTGCATGGGCTTTTGCTTAAGCTTCGCTCCCTTTCTGGTGTAGGGGGAGAGCTTCGCCCTGGCATCGTTCATAGGCTTGACAAGGATACTTCAGGGGTCATACTTGTTGCCAAAAACGACTTTGCCCACAAAAAGTTGACCCAAGATTTCAAAGAAAGAAGGGTCGAGAAGGAATACTTAGCCATAGTGTATGGAAAGCTAACCCAAAAGGAAGGAACGCTTGATTTTCCCATAGGAAGGCATCCAGTGCAGAGGAAAAAGATGGCTGTGGTAAAAGAGGGAAGACAAGCTTTAACAAAATACAAGGTGTTCAAGCTTTTCAAAAAGGCAACCTTAGTTTTGGCAAAGCCATTAACCGGTCGCACTCATCAGCTAAGAGTGCATTTTAGCCACATTGGGCATCCCATCCTTGGCGACCCTATCTACGGCGGGCTAAAGCCTGATGTCCCAAGACCTGAAAGGCTTATGCTTCATGCCTACCGAATAAGCTTTGACCACCCCCGAACAGGCGCCCATCTCACCTTTACTAAAGACCCGCCGGAGGATTTTGAACAGTATCTAAAACTCCTCGAGGCAGAGCATTCTTAAGAGGCTCATGAAAAAAATCGCTATCACCGGAGGCCTAGCAACGGGCAAATCAACCCTTCTTAAGATTTTAGCAGAGCTTGGACAAACAGTTCTGTCCTGCGATGAAATCGTGCATCTCCTCTATGAAGAAGAGCCGATAAAAGAAGAGCTTGTCAAACTTTTAGGGAATGAGGTTTTGGACCGAGGTGGAAGAGTCAATAAAAAAGCTATTTTAGAGAAGATTTCTCGCAGCGAAATCCTAAAGAAAAGGCTTGAAGAGTTTATACACAACAAGGTTTGGGAATTCTTAGAAAGAAGGTTTGCTGAGCTTGAGTGGGAGGGGATTAAAGCTGGTTTTGTTGAGGTTCCCCTTCTTTTTGAAGCTGGCTGGGAAAAGAGGTTTGATGAAGTCTGGGTAATAGCCTGCGAAAAGGAGACGCAAGTAAAGAGATTAGAAGAAGGAGGAAGGACTCATCTCTTTCCCTTTCTTGATAGCCAGCTTCCCCTTGAAGAGAAGGTAAAAAGAGCTCACAGGGTTTTTAGCTCCGAAGTTCCAATCTCAAAGCTAAAAGAAGAAGTCGAAAGGGTTCTTTCTTACCTTTAAATATCTAAACTAAACTACCTTGCTTATCTACGGTCATTCTTCTTTCTTTATCTCAATTATGGCTACATCTGGTGGAGTAAAAAATCTCATGGGAGGACCGCCCGTCCCTACGCCCTTGCTCACATGAACAAAGGACCCGTCAATTTTCGTTAGCCCCTGATGTGCTATGTATAATCTTTTAAGAATCAGCTCTCCTATAGGAAAGTATAGCCCTCCGTGAAGATGTCCAGAAAGCATAAGGTCAAACATACCTAACACCTCCTTTTTAACCTTTGGTCTATGCTTTAAAAGGATGACAAACTTATCTTGCGGAAGGTCATTTAAAACCTTTTCCTCTTCTATAGGCTCAACGCAGGCTTTGAAATATCTGCAGGCCTCATCGTCAACTCCGGCAATGGCAATAGACCCAAGGTCTATCCATCTTCCTCGAAGCACCGTAAACCCTGCCTTTTCCGTAAACTCTACCGAATTCTTAACTCCTCTGTAAAATTCATGGTTCCCTAAAACAGCATACTTACCAAGGGGAGTAGCTAGCTCCCTCAACGCTTGAGCCATGTGCTCTATTTTCTTGGTGTTGCCATCAACCAAATCTCCCGTTGAAAAAACTATATCCGGCTTCTCTTTAAGCCAAACCTCTTGTATCAATTTGAGCCTATCCTCCCTCATAATCCGACCAAAATGAACATCTGAGATATGTAGGACCTTTATTCTTTCCTTGTTGAATAAAGGTTTATTCGTTCCTATCTCATACCTTTCAACTCTTAGGCTCAAGGTTTCAATGTAGCTGTAAACAGAAAAAATTAGACTAAGGATTAAAACTAAAAACCTTTTCATTTCAAGTTTAGGTCTTGGCAATTTGATGCTTAAAAACTTGTCAAAAATGGAAGAAATACCCGAATAAAGGTCCGTAGCTAAAGTAAAAAATCCTGCATAAACCATAAAGCCCATCCATAATAAGGACGAAAAGATGAAATAGTAAGAAAATAGGTCGTTCACATGATTATCAAAATAGGACAAAAATAGGGGAGAAATGTAGAAGAATATAAAAATTGGAATAAATCTTCTGGAGAGCCTTAGCCCTCGATAGACATAAAGATGTAAAAGGGCATAAAAAAGAAAAAAGGAGATAATAAAGTATAACATCTAAGATGATGAGGTACCTATAGAATTCTTTACAGCCCTTTGTATTAGGTCTAATCCGCTATCAGTTAAGCCGTGTATAAGGATAGATTTTCCAAACCGTTTAATCTTAATCTGAAAAAGCCTTGTTGCCTCGTTAAGATTTGTTAAAGGTTTAGCGTTGACTGCCGAAACTCCAAGAGGGTCTCCCATGATCATAGGACCATACATAAAAAAGACCTCATCGTAAAGCCCATCTTTAAGGAAGCTACCATGAACCTTTCCCCCACCCTCAACAAGGATAGAAGTTATTCTTCGCTCCTGACAATAGGATAGCAAAGCCTTTAAATCAACCTCCCCATTCTCTCCGCAAGGAAGCCTCACCACTTCTACCCCTCTTTGAACAAAAAGCTTCTCCCTATCCTTGGGAGCGTTTTCTCCGCAAAATATTATGGTTTGCTTTGTCTCATCAACTTGAAAAACCTTGTAATCCGGGGTTGAGCTAAGATGACTATCAAGGATAAGCCTTATAGGATTTTTCCCTTTTACCATTCGGACTGTTAGCTCCGGGTCGTCTTTCAGCACTGTGTTTTTTCCTACGAGGATGGCATCGGCTATGGCTCTTAGCTTATGGGCAAACTTTCTTGCAGGCTCATCCGTTATCCACTTTGAGTCGCCGGCTGAGGTTGCGATCCTTCCGTCAAGCGTTGCCGCAACCTTCATCATTACCCAAGGTCTTTTCCGAATGATCCGGCTTAGATGAAAGCGGGTAAGATAGGCAGCTTCTTCTCCACAAACCCCGCTTTTTACTTCAATACCGTGGCTTTGAAGGAAAGATAAGCCTCCGCAGGCAATAGGGTTAGGGTCTTTGATTGCGCAAACAACCCTCTTTATCCCAGCCCTAAGGATAGCCTCAGTGCAAGGTGGAGTCTTTCCATGATGACAGCAAGGCTCAAGCGTCACATAAAGATAACACCCTCTTGCTTTCTCCTTTGCCTTCTCTATGGCTTCTACTTCAGCATGAGGCAAGCCATAAGCCTTGTGATAACCCTTAGCTACGACCTCTCCTGTTTTTGGGTCAACAAGCACCGCTCCTACTGCTGGATTGGGCGAAGTATACCCAAGCCCAAGTGAAGCAACCCTTATAGCAATCTTCATGTAATATTCGTCAGGCTTAATACCCACCTTTGAAGTCCTATTGAACCTTGAACTTAGCGTTTAGATGAGCCGCCACCGCCCCTGCGATAAAAGCTTTTTATTGAAAGCAGGGTTTGAAGCCTTGAAAAATCAATGGGCTTACCTTTGGAAGATGATGAGCCTTCCTCAAGCTTTATCTTTTTAGCTACTTTTATCTTTTCTACCACTTTAGCGTAGTATTCCTCGTCCTGAATGTTAAGAGGTCTTTCCCGGATTTGGTTTAGATGAAAAAGAAGGGCGGAAAGCTTTCTCACCTTTTGATAGGTTTCTTGATGCTCCTCGTCAAGAAGCTCCTCGATCGTTTGATAGACCTCTTTTCTCAGCTCAACTTCCTTAGGAAGAAATCCTGCGTTCTTAAGAATACGATACACAACCCGTAGGTCCTCGGGCACAAAAGGGTCTTCCCGAAGGTCAAGAGGCTTTCCTTTATACTCTTCACACTCAAATTCCCCCCTTTCCATGGCTTCTTTAATCCTTTCTTCAGCGATCTGCCTTAGGATTGAAAAGGGCATAAGCCTTCTCCTTCAAGCCTACTTAAGAGCCTGAAAGCTCCTTTAGCTTTGCCGTAACATAGCCAGCCAAAGTTGAGTTCCCATAATTTTTTAGAAATTCTTGAGCAAGATTTGCCGCTGATTTTTTATCTTTCTTTGCCTCCTTTAGCCTTATCAAATCAAGGTAGAGAAGCTCCTTTATAGGGCCGGTTTCCTTGCTTATAGACTCGTAAATCTTAAGAGCTGTGTCCAAATCTCCCTTCTCCTCAAAGGTCTTAGCCCTGGCATAGTTGACAAAGACTTTTCCTTGGGAGCTCAAGCTCTTTTCAAGCTTTTCAGCAAGCTTTAAGATTAAGCTTGCATCCCCGCGATTTAAGGCTGAATTCCAAAGGTAGATGAGGGCAAGCCTCCCAGCTTCGGTATTAGAGTTTTTCTCGGCAAAGCTAAGAAGAGAAGCCTCTGTCCCCCCTTGTTTAAGAAGAGAAAAAAGCTCAGCAAAGGCTCTCTCTTCCTTTTTTTTACTGTAATAGTTATAACCAAACCCAAGGAGAATAAGAAGTGCAAGAACGCCCACGATGTTTAAAAAAAGGTTTAGATGTTTGCTTACAAAGTCTTTAAGCCTTTCGTGAAAACGAAGAAGCTTATCTTCTTCCATCATTGGTCTTAATCCCCTCCAAAGTAATCTTCCCAACGGAAAATCAAGGGCTTTTCCCCTTCCTTTAGAATTTCATAGTCTACCACCTCTCCTACAACAACATAATGGTCTCCTGTTTCAAAGGAGCTCTCAACCTCGCAATCGAAGTAGGCAATGGCATCGAGCAAAATTGGGTTACCATGCTTGCTAAGCTTATAAGGAATGCTTTCAAACTTGTTTACCTTTCTTCCGCTTTTAAAGCCAAAGTGTTTGGCAAGGTCAACTTGACCTTCAGCGAGGACGTTAATACCGAAGGTTTTGGTTGCCTTGATTAGCTCAAAGGTGTAGCGCTGGGGAGCAACTGCTACTCCAAGGAGCCGTGGCTTAAAAGACACTTGAGAAACCCAAGCCGCAGTCATTCCGTTTATCTTTCCCTCGGCGTTTGAGGTAATGATAAAAACACCTTGTGGGATGTAAGTAGTTATAAGTTTTTGAAGCCCCATAGATTCAGCCCCCTTCATAGGTTTAAGTGCCGAGGGCGGGAGTCGAACCCGCACGGGCTTGCGCCCACTGGATCCTGAATCCAGCGCGTCTGCCAATTCCGCCACCTCGGCTGTATACCATATAATACTGTTTGTTTTAAAAGGGGTCAAGCATCGGGAAGGGTGTCTAAATAAACATTCTTTAAGACCATTTAGCCAATTAAAGAACATCTTATTGAAATATCCCCCCAAAAGAACTGGGGCAGTTTTAATAAAGCCCCTATTTCAGCTTGCCGAGCAATAGAGAGGCATCCACACCCCACTCCGTCTTGCCGAGCGTAAGCCGTGCATCCCTCGCTTCGTTCGGGATAGTGGCTTACATAGAGACCCCTCGCCTGCTGGCTCGGGGCGACATTACCCACAGTGTCATCCCGAGGCGCGTATGCGCCGAGAAACCCCTCGGCTTGCACTCGAGGTGACAAGGAAAGGAGGCTCGGGTTGAGAAAAAACTTGACGTTCATTCTAATTTATATAAAATTGGCATTAAATGAGTATAGACCTAAAAAATCTTTATTCAAAGCTTAAGGATAGAACTTTTTCTAAGCTCTCAGCCTCAGGGAACGACTTTATCTTCCTTCTAAACCTTGATAAGGAGATAGATGCAGACGCTGAAGGTCCAACCTTGGCTAAAGCCCTCTGCCGTCCAAAGTTTTCAGTCTCTGCCGATGGTTTTATCCTTGTTGAAAAAGCCTCATCACCTGAGGCTCAATTTTCCTGGCGCTTCTTTAATTCTGATGGCAGCGAAGCTGAGATGTGCGGAAACGGTGCAAGATGCTTCGCAAGGCTCCTCTTTGAGCTTGGTCTCTGCGATAAAACCTTAAGCTTTGAAACCAAAGCTGGGGTCATAAAAGCTGAGGTCAAGGGCAAGCGAGTAAAGGTTAAGCTCACAACACCCAAGGACCTAAAGCGCAACCTTGCTGTAAAAACCGAGCACGACCTCTACTTAGCCCACTTTGTTAACACCGGCGTCCCTCATCTTGTGCTCTTCTGGGAAGATGTCTCCCAAGCTCCAGTAGAAAAGCTTGGAAGAACATTACGCTATCATGAGATGTTTGCCCCAGCTGGAACGAATGTGAACTTCGTTGAGCTCTGCGAAGAAGATGGAAAACGTTATCTAAAGGTTAGGACCTATGAGCGTGGCGTTGAGGCTGAGACCTTAGCCTGCGGAACCGGAGCCTCTGCCTCAGCCTATGTTGCCCTAAAGCTTGGCTTAATCAAAGGAGAAGTGCCAGTCTTAACCAAAGGGGGAGAGTGGCTTACCATCGCTTTAGAAGGTGAAGACCTCTTCCTTGAAGGAGACACAAAGTATCTTTTTAGCTTTCAAATCTTCGAAGATGCCCTATACTAACAAATATAACATTGTTCCACGTGGAACATTTAATAAACATCTTTTTCAGCTTGACCTTGAAAAAATCTTTTTTAAAGGCAATATAGAAAAATAGCTTAAAAAATCCTGTTGGAGGTAGAGCATGAGTTATCGAGCGGAATACCTTAAAGGCTCGATCGTAGCTTTGGTCACCCCCTTTAATGATGGCAAAATAGATGAGGAATCCTTCCGGAACTTAATCAAATGGCATCTCAACTCCGGAACGCATGGCATCTTAGTCTCAGGAACAACGGGAGAGTCTGCAACCCTAACGAAGGAGGAGAAAAAGAGGCTTCTTGAGATAGCTTTAGAAGAAGCCAAAGGGAAGGTTCCAGTTATTGCTGGCACAGGGACAAACGACACCGCAAAGGCTTTGGAACTAACAAAGATGGCAGAGGAGATGGGAGCCGATGCGGCTCTAATAGTCACCCCCTACTACAACAAGCCAACCCAAAACGGTCTTTACGAGCACTACAAGCACATCGCCAAAAACTGCCGCCTCCCCATCATCCTCTACAACGTCCCAGGAAGAACTGGAGTAAACCTTCTTCCTGAAACCACGGCAAGGCTTGCTCAGGACTTTGAAAACATCGTCGCCATAAAAGAAGCCTGCGGAGACATGAAGCAGGTAACTGAGTTGATCTTGAAGTGCCCTAAGGAATTTGTTGTGCTTTCAGGGGATGATTTTACCGCCTCATTTACTGTGATGGCTGGAGGAAGAGGGGTTGTCTCTGTTGCGGCAAACATCATGCCAAAGGAGATGGCGGACCTTATGAACGCTTGCCTCTTAGGCGATATGGAGAAAGCAAAGGAACTTCATCTTTATCTCTATCCCCTCTTTAAAATCCTTTTCATAGAGACAAATCCTGTGCCAGCAAAAGAAGCCCTCTACCTTATGGGCATGATTAGCTCACCTGAAGTAAGGCTCCCTCTTGCCCCACTTTCCGAAAACTCCTTTAATCAGCTAAAGAAGGTTCTAAGGGAACATTACAAGCTTGCTTAAGGTTGGATGTCAACTCAAAGTGAGTTAGAAAGAGCTATAAAAGAGAGCCCCTATTTTCAGGGGCTCTCTCAAGAGCTACTTTCAGCACTTGTCCAAATCTCAGTCCTAAAAAGGCTTAGCAAAGGGGAACACCTCTTTTTTGAAGGAGAAAAAGCCCTTGGTTTCTACTTTATCGTAGACGGGATGATGAAGCTTTATAAGCTTTCACCAAAGGGCAAGGAGAGCGTTATTCATATCTTTGGTCCAGGGGAAATCTTTGCCGAGGTAGTTCTTGCAGGAAGCGAAGCCTACCCTGTTAACGCCCAAGCTTTGACGGATGCCACGCTCGCCTTTTTTCCCAAGGTAAACCTCTTAAACCTATTAAAAAGAAACCCTGATTTTGGGCTAAGCCTTATCGGTCTCCTTTGTATGCGATTGAAAAGCCTTCTTAAAACCATTGAAAATTTAACGCTAAAAGAGGCTGGAGAAAGGCTCATAGCTTACCTTTGGGAACTAACCGAAGAGGGAAAAAAAGTAGAGTTTACCCCATCAATTCCTAAGTCTCAGCTTGCCCTTCTCCTTGGGATAACCCCAGAAACCCTATCCCGGATCTTCCAAAGACTAAAGGAAGAAGACATCATAGCTGTGGAAGGAAAGAGAGTAAAGCTTAAGAATATGGCAAAGCTAAGGAACCTTCTTTTTTGAGAAGGGATGACCTATCTAAGACCCTTTGACCCTTGGGGCTCAAGCCTTTGCCTTTGTCCTCCAAAGTATAGTCTTCAGCCCTACACGGGGTGTGGGCACTTCTGCCTCTACTGCTACGCCCAAGTTTACATTAAAGATTTTCATCATCCTCGTCCCAAAAAGGATTTTGCTAAAGTGGTTGAAAGGGATTTAGCGCAACTTCCTTCAGGCTCGCTCATTAGCCTTTCAAATTCTTCAGACCCCTACCAGCCCCTCGAGGAAAAACTAAAGCTTACCCGGTCCTTTCTTGAGATGCTAAGCGGGAAAAGCGTTAGGCTCCTTATCATCACTAAATCACCTTTAGTATTGAGGGATGTGGATATTCTTAAAGATTTAGACTGCGCCGTAAGCCTAACCATAACATCTAAGAGCCTTGATAAGGTTCTTGAGCCCGGTGCCTATAGAGCAGAAGAACGAATTAACGCTCTTAAAGCCTTAAAACAGGCGGGGATACCGGTTATTGCCCGCATTGACCCAGTTTTTCCCATCCTAACCGAGGATGAAGCAAAGGAGCTTGTGAAAGAGCTAATAGATGTAGTTGAACACTTCGTCTTTTCAACCCTAAAGCTTAAAAAACAAATCTTTAGAAGGCTTGTCTCCGCTATCCCGAAAATAGAGAAAGACTATAAGAAGCTATATTTTGAGGAGGGAGAATGCATAAACGGTAGCTGGTATCTTCCATACGAGCTAAGGATTAAGCTCCTTTCACCCCTTATTGAAATGGTTAAAGGGGCAAGGAAGAGCTTTGGGCTTTGCCGTGAGGGCTTAGACCTTGCCGAAAAAGGAAAGTGCGACGGAAGCTTTTTGGTCAAGTCTAAAGCGTTCCACGTGGAACATCAATGAAGTGTCTATAATAAACCCATCGGAGGGGGTAGCTAAGAAGGTCTTGATTATCATTAACAACCTGCCACCCTAAGCTTACTCTTAATCCTCTAACGCATACTTCTTCAGCTTTCGCCAAAGGGTAGCTCGGTCTATACCCAAGATTTGAGCAGCCAAGGTCTTATTTCCGCCCGTTTCTTTTAGCACAAGCTTTATGTATTCCCGTTCCTGCTCCTCTAAGGTGAGAAAAGGGCTATTTTTTTTACGAAAGGTAATGATTTTGAACCGTTTGAAATCTTCAGGCAGATGAGAAAGCTCTATCCTTGATGTATTGGTCAAGGCTACTGCCCGGGCTATGATGTTTTCAAGCTCCCTTACATTTCCTGGATAATCATAGTTCATAAGGAGTTCCATCGCATCCTCAGAAATCTCTCGCACATCCTTGCTCATCTCTTTTGCATACTTATTAAGAAAATGGTAGTAAAGAAGCGGGATATCTTCTTTTCTTTCTGCAAGGGGCGGTAAAGTAAAGGTCATTACATTTAAACGGTAGTAGAGGTCTTCTCTAAAGCGACCCCGTTCTATTTCTTTTTTTATGTCCCTGTTTGTTGCGGCAATTATCCGGACATCAACCCGGATTGGCTCTGTCCCACCAAGCCTGAAAAATTCTTTTTCTTGCAAAAACCTTAGAAACTTAACTTGCATAGCTTGGCTCATCTCTGTTATTTCATCGAGAAAAAGCGTCCCTCCGTCTGCAACTTCTAAAAGACCCCTCTTGGTTGAAGTGGCACCGGTGTAGGCTCCCTTTTCATGACCGAAGAGCTCGTTTGCCAAAAGCTCTTCAGTGAAGGCACCGCAGTTTACGCCAAGGAAGATTTTGTCTTTGCGGTTGCTATGCTGATGGATGTACCTTGCCAAAAGCTCCTTTCCGGTTCCGGTCTCTCCAAGGATCAATACCGGACAATCAGTAGGTGCAATCTGCCTTGCAAGCTCTAAAATCTTCTTCATGGTAGGGTGCTGAGTGATAATTTGAACCTTATCACCCTTTATCCTTTCTAACTCTTCCTTAAGCCTTCGGTTTTCTTTTTTAATTCTTACCTTTTCTAAAGCTTCATTGACAACTAAACGAAGCTCATCGAGCCTGAACGGCTTTGTGATGTAATGGTAGGCGCCGAGCTTCATGGCTTGAATGGCAGTGTCAATGCTTCCATAAGCAGTAATGACGATGACCTCTGTATCGGGATGAAGTTCTTTACATTTTTCGAGGATGTCTAATCCTGACACAGATTCCATCTTTAGGTCTGTTATCACAAGGTCAAACTCCTCGTCATTTATGAGCTGTAAGGCAGAGGCTCCGCTACCAACCGCTTTAACCTCATACCCTTCCTTAGTTAAAACATGCTTAAGGTTTTTTAAGGTTAACTTCTCATCGTCAACGACTAAAATTTTAGGGCTCTCCTCCATGGCTGATCACCACCCTTTTTTGGAAGTTTTATGATAAAGGTGGTTCCTTTGCCAACCTCGCTCTCAACCTCGATCGTTCCGCCGTTACTTTTGACTAAATGATAAACAATGAATAAGCCCAAACCATAGCCCTTGCCGCTTTCCTTCGTGGTAAAGAAGGGCTCGAAAATTTTAGGTAGAATGTTTGCAGGAATCCCTTTCCCTGTGTCTAATATATAGAGGATGGCTTGATTTTCGGTTTCTTCTGCTTTTATTTTTATCTCACCCTCCCCTTCAATGGCATCAACTGCGTTTGTTATTATATTGAGAAGTGCCTGCTTTATCTGCTGTGCATCAACGAATATAACAATATTCTCAGGCACTTCCACAGAAACTTTAATTTGAGGTGGTATAAGTTTATGAAAACATAACATAAATTCTTCGATCAAATCGTAAAGATAAACTTCTTCTTTTGTGCCAGGTCTTGAATAATCTAAAATACTTTTGATTATCCTTTTAATTCTTTCTATCTCATCCTCCATTTCATTCAACATTTCCTCACACAAATTATAAGAAGCTTTATTTTCTTCTAATTCCTCTTTAAGAACCTGACACGATGTATAAATATTATTTAACGGATTATTAAGCTCATGTGCCAAAGCAAACAAAAAAGTACCTAAAGTAGCTAATTTTTCTGTTTGAATTAAATATTGATTACGCTTTTCTATTTCTGAAATCATATCATTCATAGAATTTACCAAAATAATAAATTCTCTGTCATTAAATTGATTAGGTATTTGTACAATTTCTCCATTTTTTAACTTTATAAGATATTCTTCAATTTTCTTAAAAGGCTTAACAATATGTAAAGATAAATAATATGTAATAAAAATATTTATTATAAAAGACAAAAAAATAATCATTATAAAACCATAAAGAACTATTCTTATACTTCCTCTTAATTTATTATCTTTTAAATCACGAATATTTTCTGCATGTTGAGTTAATATACTACCTTTATTTCTTAAATCCTGTAAGCACTGTTTCTTTTCACATTTCCCATTTATTATTTTATTTACGATTTGATTATATTTTAAAAGATCATTTTGAATTAGATTATACATATTATTTCCTAAAAAAGTTTTATATTCCCTTTCATTTTTTGTAAGTTCATCTTGAGATATAGAAATCAAATTAATAATATTTTCCAATTCCTTATTATTATTGTATAAAAGATGATTTTTCTCGTATCTTCTCATTTCTAAAATATTATCCACTAAAGTTGAAATAGAGTTTGAAAATAATATAAACTCTAAAGAACTACGCAAAAAAGTAAAAATTGAATAAAATAAAATTATAGCTATAATCGTAGAAGAAAAAGAGACTAAAGAAATCAAAAAGATTTGACCTCTGATACTCTGAGGTTTTATGTATTTCAACATCTATGTAACATTTTAAAACTTTTGCTGAAATTTTCAATAGTTTTTAATCCCTGTTTCTCCGGTTGATTCATCAATGGATAAAAAACTGAGGTCGCCTCTCAAAAAATTTTATTGCAAAATTCAACAGTTTTAAAATTTCATGCATAACAATTTCGACTTAATTTGAGGCAGTAAACAGTATTTTCTTTAATTTTAATTTGGGCATAGTTTTTGATATACTAAAAATAAAAAAAGGAGGTGAGAAAATGATAGCCAGCACAAGAAATTGGTTGGATGATGTGTTTGCTGCTATCGCTTTTGCTGAAGTAAACGAATTTGAGACTGCAAGGGAATTTCTTAAAACTAAGAGAGCTCGTAAGAAAAAGTTTAGTTGGGATAGTGTCTTTACTGCTATTAGCTTTGCTGAAGAAGGAGAGTTTGAAACAGCTAAACACTTCCTCCGGTCGGGCTCACGGGTACTATTATTGCTTGAAGAAGACATCCCATTAACACAAGAACTGTTTCATTATATTCAAGGCTTAATTAAGCCTATGAATACCTCAGTTGAAGTCTTCTACATTGGTGAATACATACCAGATGAGCTTAAAGAATTTGTAAAACCTCTACGGGAAGAGGGACTATTTTATGGGGTAATTCAAGTTAAAGATAAAGAAGTTTGCGATGAGGCAGTGGTCGAGTACATTAAAAGGCATCCTGATGTAGATTTTTATGTTATTAAGCCCTCCAAAGAAGTAGCACAACCTCATGAAGAGAGAATTTTAAAAACACTTTGGCAAAAAATGGGAATTCCTTTTATTTTGATTAAGCAAAGAGAATTTGCCTAAAAATAAGAGGAGGAGGTTAGTGATGGCAGACGCTGTGAAGAAAAAACCGGTTGGTAAAGCAGTGACCTTTGGTTTGTTGTCAACCATTCTTTACTATCTTCTTATTACAAAGCAGAACCTTTACATGCCCTATTTTTCAAAGGGGGAAATTTACTCGCTACTCATCATCGGGACGGCCTTTATTTTTTCCTATGTTCATGGCAATTTTACCGATTACTTCTGGAAGGTTTTAGGCATTGAACCAAAAAAGAAAAGGGAGGGGAGGTAAGCCATGCAGGATGTTGCCGCTCAGGTTAGCC